>Ga0207067_10238_pt1 | contig 16742 bp, 14 predicted proteins | sample Alteio_BWMinCont_25_FD_153484 | JGI IMG/M metagenome (GOLD analysis project Ga0207067, IMG submission 153484) | Enriched cells from forest soil in Barre Woods Harvard Forest LTER site, Petersham, Massachusetts, United States -... | ecosystem: Environmental > Terrestrial > Soil > Temperate forest >...
AAGCTTCTCTCTCGAATCTCATCGCAAAAAATGTACAAAGTCGAGATTATAGTAGACCGACAATTCACGAAAATTTGAAAAAGGGAGAAAATGTGGGAAAAATTACATGTACAAGAAAAATTCACTTTTGTTCGGGTCATAGAGTATTTAATCATGAGGGCAAATGCGCAAATGCACATGGACATAATTATTATGCACACATCACAGCAGAGAGAGAGCATTTAGATTCAACGGGTCGAGTGATTGATTTCTCTGTATTAAAGGAGAAAGTTGGATCATGGATTGATTTACACTGGGATCATGCTTTTTTAGTTTTTGAAAAAGACCTAGAGATGGTCCGCGCTCTCAGTTCTGTCCCTACTCCAAAGCCTTTATTTATTTGTCCTTTTAATCCTACAGCAGAAAATATGGCTGAATATTTATTGACAGTGATCTGCCCTCAAGAATTAAAGGACACTAATGTCACCATCATAAAAGTAGTCATTCATGAAACAGATAATTGTTACGCTGAAGCCATTTTAAATTAAACAATACAAGGTTTTTATGTTTCGCCAAAACAACTCAGAATTAGATGAAGAATTAAAATTAAATTTAGATTTAAAAATTGAGAATCATGTATGTAATTTTGAATTAATACCAGCTTCTCCTTACATTGAAAATAATTATTCAGATGATCAAAAAATAGAGATTATCTCTCTTCATTTTGAAAAAATTTTAGAGACATTGGGTTTAAATTTAGAAGATGATTCTATTAATAAAACACCTTATCGCTATGCTAAAATGCTTGTTAAAGAATTATTTTCAGGCTTAAAGCACGAAAATTTTCCTGAAATTACAACACAACAAAATAAATTCAAATATGATCAAATGCTCGTGGAAGCTAACATAGAAATTAAAAGTGTTTGTGAACATCATTTTGTTCCTATTTTGGGTTACTGTCATATTGCCTATTTTCCAGGAGACAAAGTCATTGGACTGTCAAAATTAAATCGAGTTGCTCAATATTTTGCCAGACGTCCTCAAGTACAAGAACGGATGACGAAACAGATTAAAGAATGCTTATGTCAAATTTTAGAAACTGATGATGTTGCTATTGTCGTTGATGCTTTACATTTATGCGTGAGAATGAGAGGGGTTCAAGACTCAAATGCATTCACTCGCACTTCTGATTTTGCGGGGAAGTTTTTACAAGCAAATATTCGAAATGAATTTTTATCTACTATTCCACATTTAAAAGATCTTAAAATCTAGTGATTCTTTATGACAAAAGAAAGTAATTATCATCCTAGTAAATTAAATGTTATCTGGGATATATATCCAAATGAATTTAATTCTAATGGGAATTTAGAAAAATTTATTCAAATTATTAAAAACGAAAATTTCAACTCTCTTTTAAGAGATGAGTTGCAAAGAGTCTCTCCATTTTTAGAAAAATGGGGAGACCTTTTACATCAAATCGCTCCAATTTCTGCAGAAACTTTAAAAGAATGGTTTTTAAAAACACCAAAGTTAAGTGGGGTGATTTACTTTTCTCACAGCACTATTCTTTCTGAATCATTTTTCTCTAAAAATCATTCTCATCTTATTCGTCACCCAACAGATCGCATCATGTGTCAAGAAGCAGCAACCTCTCTTCCTTCAGCAAAGGATTTGACTTTCTCTTTTCCAAGACAATACAATTTTGATGGCTTTTATAATAGTTGGGGATTTATTCGAATCGAGCGTGATGATGAAAATATGAATGGAGCTGGGGTTGCCCTCAGTGTTGTCACCCTAGATAGTGAAGTTTTAGGTCTTATACGTCAACATGGTTTTCAAGATTTAATTCATCTTTATAATCAATCTTGGAATCACTCTATTCATGATTATATCCATCACTTAGCTTTATATACAAATCCCTCATTTGGAATTGGAAAGTACTCTCCCATGTCAATTCATAATCAAAATCATGCAATTGATCAATGGGGAGAGGACATGATAAGCACATTTAATTACGAGTATTGGGCACATAGAACGCATCGACTTATCACTGAGAACTTAACAGATCTAAATGACGATCAAATTATTTTGGATGCTCATATTTACTTTGAAGAGGTGAGACGATTTCAAGAACATTTGATCAACCATCAATATAAACTTGAATATGTCCAAAACATAGGGCAATATTTGGGGTGTATTTATTTATGGCCTTTGCATATTTTAATGCATCCACATGGTTCCCAAATGAATTCTATAGGACATTTTATCGAAAGACTTATTCTTCCTGAAAAACAAGATCGCATTTTAAATACACTTCAATTGCTGCAGAAAGTAAAATATCCTTTTGAACCATCTGAGCAAGCTAAAACACTTCTTCAATTTATTCACTATTTAAGTTGGACTAAAGAAAATTTTCTATTAAAAGAATTTATTTTACTATTCGAAGAACATCAAAAAAATGCGAATTTAAAAGAATCGATTTCTTTTTTTGATTTTTTACATAAAATAGCTTCAAAAGAGAACCCTTTTCAGCTATCGCAAAATGAGTTAAGAGAACTGGTGGACATTAATAAAATATTATTGAATCATTCAAGTTCTGATGAAAATCTTTTACGTACTTTACAGATCACTTATTTAAATATTCTTTCTCATCAAGAAGAAACCCCTTTGCAAAAAGGGATGTCGACGGCTCTTAAAGCATTGCAGTTTGATTTAGAAATCGATCAAAATATAAGACCTTTTAATAAATATGAATGGCTCCGCTTTAAGACAGAGGCAACCGTTCAAAGAGGGATGTATAATTGCTGGGATCATGAATATCCGGTCATTTATCAACAAAAACCAACTCATTCATTAAAAATTTTTCATCATTTTTTTGAAATTTTAAATCAGACCTATGTAGCAGTAGAGCCATCCTTATCAAAAGAAAACCACTATAAACTATCAGGAATCTATCCCCATGCTTTCAACTATGCTCCCTAATTTAATCGGCCTTTTTGGAGTGCTTTGTATTGTCAGTGCTTACATCCTTATACAAATCCATTACTGGTCATCGAAAGATTTAATTTTTTCATGTATTAATCTTATAGGATCTTTTTGCGTATTATTTTCCCTTTTATTTAATTGGAATCTAGCCTCTGTAATCATAGAAATTGTCTGGTTACTCGTCAGTTTTTATGGGATTTTTAGCGTGCTAAAACTCCCTTTTTTTTCTAAAGAAAAAAAATTACAGAATGAATTAAAGCAGAAAAGTTTGAGAGATGATAGATCAAAAAATTTCATCCCTTTAACTTTAGAAGAAATTCAACTCCTATTGCAGGATCTTGAATCTGGTTGGGAGGTCATAGACGCGAAACTCTTAAAAAAAGATTGGCTTTTTGATTCTTATCAAAAAAGCATTGATTTCGTGAATGCAGTGACAAAAATCGCAGAAGAAGAAAATCATCACCCTGATTTTGTGTTGGGATATAAAAAAGCGACTCTTACCATTTCGACTCACAACATCAATGCTCTTACAAAAGCTGATTATATTCTCGCAGCAAAAATTTCAGAAATTGATATTTGAGTTTTTAACTCACCTTACGCAACATGGCGCGTATTTAGACTGAAGCCAAAGTTCCCGCGGTTAAACGATCGGAAAAGGGGGTGTATTGAGCAAATACAACCCCTTTTCCGATCGTTTAACCCCGGGGCTTTGGCTCAGTCTAAATGCACGCCATGTTGCGTAAGGTGAGTTTTTAATCGACCTTAAAAGATGAGGGTAGAAGAAGTGGGATGAATTCTTTTATAAGCCCCGCAACGAACATGTTCAATGTAATCAATGAAGTTCTCATTTTTGTAAAAAGAATGACTTCCTTTATTTTTTCTGGTGAAAAAGCTTTTTTTGCAATCACTGTTATAGATTCACTGTTTAACTCTCCCATGAGAAGGATTTTAACATGTTGCAACGGAGAGGTGACTAAACCAATGATTGCGCCTGTTGCAGAATAAGATATGACTCTACTAAAAATCGGATTCGTATTTGTTTTTTTTTCTATCTTATCTGCCATTTTATTAGAGAGCGAAAAAAAAGTTGTTTGATAAAGAATTTCTTGCATACAGGTCAATGAACTCCCTTTAAAAAGCCCTTTTAATCCCTCAGCTCTTTTGATTTTTTTGACTGTTAGCTTCATCGAATCCCCAGAAATATGCTGCAGAGTCATAATTCGATCCCACATATTGAAAATAGGGGCTGCAATGATTCCGGCTGCCACTCCTCCTATACACTCTCGATGTTTTATAGATAGAGACTGAAAATAACCATAAGACCAGAACGCAATGACTTGACCTGACATATCACAAGCCCAATTAGCGCCAATTCCCCTATAAATGACTCTGAAATTGGGCCTACCCCCTGTCATCAACTCATTTACATTTTTGTGGATCAAAAAATGAGAGCATAGGGTATACCCCGGGTGAACAATGGGAACAGAAACAGCACTTGTTAAAAACCCATTTAAGACATGACCGTAAATCGTTAATTCCCGATTGATTTCTTGCATATTTTCTACTTTACTTAATATTTTTTTGTGTAGCTTCGACGAAAGCATGAAATAAATTAAACATGCGTGGATGCTTAAGGAACATTAGTTCTGGATGCCATTGAATTCCAAGAATAAAAAGCTCCCCATCCCATTCAATTCCTTCGATGATTCCATCAACAGAATGGGCGTTGACAATAAATCCCGGGGCTACATCTTTGATAGCTTGATGATGAAAACTGTTTGTTAAGACTACCATTTCTTGTAATATTGATTGCAATTGAGTGTTACGAACGAGATGAACACTATGAGTTGCTTCATCAGGTTTAGCTTTTTGACTATGCTGTAGTTTCGATGAAACAGAAGTGGAAATATCCTGGTAGAGAGTGCCTCCAAAAGCAACGTTGAGTAATTGGTTGCCCCGGCAAATGCCTAAAATAGGCTTTCTTGATTGTCTTGCAATTTCAACTAATTGGATCTCATATTTATCTCTATCAGAACGAAATGCTCCTAAATTAATTTGTGGTTCTTCTTTATAAAATAAAGGAGAAATGTCATATCCACCAGATAATAGCAATCCATCTACGAGCGCCATTTGCTCGTGAATTACCTCTTCTTCTTGAACAATGGGCAATACAATAGGAATTGCCCCTGCTAATCGAATGGATTCGATGTAATCGTTTAAAACAACAGCCTGTTCCCGACCGATAAAAGATCCCGAATCAATAGATAAGAGGGTGGCAGATATTCCGATAATCGGTAGTTTTCTTTGTTTTTTTTGCTTCATAATAATTAACTCACCTTACGCAACATGGCGCGTATTTAGACTGAAGCCAAAGCTCCCGCGGTTAAACGATCGGAAAAGGGGTAGTATTGAGCAAATACAACCCCTTTTCCGATCGTTTAACCCCGGGGCTTTGGCTCAGTCTAAATGCACGCCATGTTGCGTAAGGTGAGTTAAAAATAAAAGAGTCAAAAGATTCTAACGGCAAGAACTTCTTTAATTTTCGCTTCTACCTTTTCTTTGAGTTTCTTGAGCCGTATATAATCGGAAGATGTATGCTTACACGCGATCTCCAATAATTGATCTTTAATTGCTTCAAGTTTCTCTAATTTTTTTTCCTTGATATTCTTATCGTTGAATAGATCAAATTGCTGTTGAGCTAAATTAAATTGGTTAGCAAAATCTTCTCCTTTCGATAAATCGAATAATCTTTCTTTTGCCCCTTCAATCCACTCTTTTTTTAATCTATCCCATTCAATTTTTAAGCTACTTTGATTTTCTTGAAAAGTGACTTTTCCCCCTTTTGAAAAACTTGCCAAAGAAAAATAAAAGTCTTTATCAATTGTAGGGAGTTGCTCTTGATGCCCTACTCTTTTTGCTTCATCATAGTCTGGTTCCGTTTGTGTTAAAATCCGATTTTCAGCCGTTGTCAAGGGTGGATAAACACTAGTCTCTTGCATTAATCGAGACCGAAACGAAGATTCCTTTGGCGTTGTCCACTTTTTGCCAGATAATAAATGTGAAATTTTCAAAACCGTCAATCTATAAAGAGACTCAACTCCAGCGAATTGAATGTTACCCGGAGCTATCCATCCTTTGCGAACCGCTTCAATCACTGCATCCTGATAAGCGATTTCAACAAGCCGTTTGCTTTTATCAGTCATTTCAAAAGCGTCCCGATCATTTCGGTAAGGAGAAGCTAGATAATCAATCATTTGATTTGCCTCCAGAGCAAGTCTCTCACAATAAAAACAGTCATCCTCTTTCCGAAAAGAGAAAGAAGTGGGATTTTCTACTACTTCTAAAGCAACCTCTCCCATATTTATTCTAAGGTCAGCCCTACTGGAAGATATAGATTCCCAAGCTTCTGTTCGATGAAAACCTAATGCGCATGTAAGAGCTGACGTAAACAAATAAAATCTATGAATGGCTTCTTCTTTTACGTGAGCTTGGCTTTCTGAAATGGGGATTGGTTGTGGACTAGCAGCAATTTCCGTTACTAAATGGGAGTTTGATGATGCCTCGCAGCCAACAGCATCCGATAGGTGCTTATCGAATAAGTCCTTTGGGAGATCTTCTCCCTGTGGAAGAGCTTCTGGAGCTTCTTGTTCGAGAACGATTGCTTTAAAACAGAAATGACGCACTAAATAGAGGGCAGTCAAACATCCCATCGCAATAGTAACAACAAATATAATATCCTTTTGTTGTTGAGTGAAGGCTTTTTCGAATTTTTCTCTAATAAAACTAAATCCACTTACATTTAAATTATTGATAATGGTATTCATGTTAATCTAAACCTTGCTATTTTTAAAAAAAACAGATTGTACCATAACGTTTATTTTCAATCTAGTATTAATTCAATAACCTTATAATTGAAAAATAAAATATTTTTATTAACTCACCTTACGCGCCATATTGCGTAAGGTGAGTAATTTACAGTTCCTTACTCCTTTTCATCTCCATTTTGTTGCAAAGAGAGAAACAAATAAGTATCTCCCTGCTTAACTTGTAAAAGAATAGGCTGTCCTTTGGGGTTTTGTGCCAGCGCCGTGTTAAATGTTTCAACATTTAAAATCTTTTGACGGTTCACCGCTAGAATAAGTGCCCCTTTTTTCAAACCTGCAAGAGCTGCAATGCTGGAAGGATTGACTTTTATGACCACCACCCCTTTTTCTTGAAAATGACCACGTTGATGAGCCTCCTCTTGTGTCATGTTGCCAACTTCAATTCCCAAAGCATTCTTCGTCTCCCCGTTTGTTGACACCACAGGCGCATCTGTAAACTCACCCAGTGTCACGGGGAGTTGGATGATTTGATTTTTGCGCCAAATAGACAATGTCACTTTTATTCCAGGTTTTAACATATAAACTTCATTACGCAGTGTTGCAGCATTTTCAATTGGTTTTTCATTGACCTCCATAATAACATCTTCCACTTGGAGACCTGCTCGCTCGGCAGCTGAATTTTTGCTAACATTGGTGACGAGAGCCCCTCCCACTTTTTTCAAATCAAACGCCTTGGCTAAATTGTAATCAATGGATTGTAAGCTGACGCCCAAAAAACCTCGGGTAATTTTTCCATTTAAAAGAATTTCATCCATAAAACTTTTTGCCATGTTACTTGGAATGGCAAATCCTATCCCGATATAGCCTGCAGAAGCTGTTGTGGCAATCGCTGTATTAATTCCAATAACTTCTCCACCTAAAGTCATAAGAGGACCGCCGGAATTTCCTCGATTGATGGCTGCATCGGTTTGAATAAAGTTTTCTTGACGAGCAATATCTAAATTATTGCGACTCTTTGCACTAACGACACCCACTGTAAGTGTCCCTTGCAATCCAAAAGGATTTCCAATGGCAGCAACCCATTGACCAATCTCTAAATCATCTGAATTTCCAAGGGTGAGATAGGGGAGATTGTTGGCATCAATCTGGATTAAAGCTAATTCGCTATTCGGATCGTCTCCCAAAACTTTAGCTAGAAATTCTCGACCATCTTGAAGTTGTACGGTGATTTTATCCATGTCATGCACGACATGACTATTTGTCAAAATGTACCCCTTCGGATCAACAATTACCCCTGATGCTTGCCCCTCAAATAGCTGTGAGCGACTCTCTCGACGGGGGATGCCAAAAAAATTCCAGAGATCATTCCCACCACCAAATAATTCATAAGGATCATCTAATGAATCATCGCCTCTCACTGAAGTCATTTTTTTCTGACCTTGTACTTTAATTGAAACGACAGCAGGAATTGCCTTTTTGGCCACTCCCCTAAAATCAACAAGAGTCTCTTTTCCAGAAAGACGACGGATATCCTCCGTTCGATTACCATCTAATGAAGAGGGATCTTGCAGTGGTGATCCAAAAATAAGAGAAGTGGTTGTTAAAGCTGTTCCTGATAAAATAAGGGTCGTTTTAAGAATGAAAGATGAAAAAATGCTCATGATCAAAAACTCCTAATTGATTAACTCACCTTACGCAACATGGCCCGTATTTGGACTGAAGCCATGTTGCGTAAGGTGAGTGATTAAATTTCCAATACCTCCTTTTTTACCTTTCCATTCTTTCTCTTGTCAAGTCGGTTTGCAATTTTTTGAACTCAGCTTCGGAGAGAAGCTTCCTTCAGCTAAATAAATTTCTCGGAAGGGGTGAAAAACCCCTTCCTCCGAAATTTATTACGCTGAAGTTTGCTTCTCTCTCGAATCTTCGTCCAAAAAATTACAAAATCGAGCTAAGATAAACTTGACTTTGTATATTTTTTTTTATTTGCAAGATCAATTGAATTTGATAGCCTAACATCAGACATCTTGATCCATAAGCGTAGCGTAAGAAGTCATACCCCCTACGCTACACCTACGGATCAAGATGTCTGAACATCAGGAATTTTCACCTCATTTCTTACAAGGTAAAAAGGCCTCGTTCATCTTTTCGGTCATAGATTCTGTCAGGCGAGAATGACCAGATGGTGTGACTCGCGACGAGGGAATAGCCTTAGCTATTTCCGAGGAGCGAGGCGCGGCAGATGGTCGTTCGCAACCGACCGAATCTGTGACAGAAAAGGTGAACGAGGCCGGTAAAAAAGGCTTAGCATGTTGCGGCGAATACTTGACTATCAACTTTCTTTAACAGAAAAAGGGAAATGGCTCCATCGACTTCGCCCTGTTGCTGAAGCGACCGATACATTTCTTTATGAAGCCCCTCTAAACACCCGTAAAGCTCCTCACATTCGCGATGCAGTGGATATCAAGCGGTGGATGATTATTGTAGTCTTTGCTCTCCTCCCCTGCTTTTTAGTGGCTATTTGGAATACAGGGCTACAAAGCTTTGTTTATTCAAGCGGCGATTATCATCTAATGAACGAATATCTTGAAGGGGCAACATCGGTAAATGGTTATTTTGCCTTTGCTTTTAAAGACAATCATTACTTAGAAATCATCAAATTAGGTCTCATCGCCCTCATACCAGTCACAATCATCACTTATGCTGTCGGAGGATTCTGTGAAGCGTTATTTGCCATAGTCCGCCAACATGAAATTACGGAAGGCTTCCTAGTCACAGGGATTCTTTATGCTTTAATCTTGCCCTCTACCATTCCCTATTGGATGGTTGCCGTTGGGGTCGCATCCGGGGTCATTTTAGGCAAAGAAGTTTTCGGTGGAGCTGGCATGAACATTGTCAACCCAGCGCTTGCTTGCAGGGCATTTCTCTTTTTTACCTTTCCTGGTAAAATGTCAGGAGATGTCTGGGTGGGCACAAATCCCACCCTAATTCGTGAAAGCTTACTCAAGATGAATCAAGAAGCCCAAACGACCTCACTTGACGGTTATAGTCAAGCAACTCAATTAGCTCGCTACAACATCACCCCCGAAATTAAACGGATTCAAATTGACGCAATAGCTTCAAATGATTTAGGAGCTAAAGTGGGAACCTATTTGACCATTGAAAAGCAATTCAACCACTGGAACGAAACAGGACATCATCAAGCGACTTTAACGGAGCTTCACCCCGATCAATTACGTGAATTTGTCACGGCACCTCTCTCTACCGGAGGCCTTGGATTATCTTCTGGAAATTATGAAGATGCATATCATTTTGCTGCTCTAAATTATGGCCTAAGTCATAATGGAGACTGGAATTTCTTCCTTGGTGATAAATTAGGTAGCATGGGTGAAACCTCTGTTCTTGCTTGTCTCATAGGCGCTTTTATCTTAATTTGGACACGTGTAGGATCTTGGCGGACAATGGTAGGAATGGCAGCGGGCGCTTTTCTAACTGCTTTACTCTTTGAAATGGGGACTCATTTTTTGAGCGCTGATTACGGCGCTTGGAATCCAGCAACCTTGGCATTTCCTGCTTATAAACATCTGTTATTAGGAGGTTTAGCTTTTGGAATTGTCTTCATGGCGACCGATCCAGTCTCTTCTCCAGCAACTAAGCTTGGTCGTTGGATTTACGGAGCTTTAGCAGGGGTTGTCACTCTCGTAATTCGAGTCATTAATCCCGCTTATCCAGAGGGAGTCATGCTGGCCATTTTAATGGCAAATGTCTTTGCCCCTCTCATTGATTACTACGTTCTCCATTATACTAGGAAAAGGAGCGTAAGTCGTGCCGGAATCTAACCCTCCCCCTTCAAATCAACAGAATACTTACACCTTGCTTTTCATGGTGGTTTTAAGTTTTGTGTGCGCCATCATTCTATCTACTTTAGCAAGTGTCCTTAAAGTTCCACAAGAGATGGCAAAAGAGCTTGATCGTAGCAAACAGATGCTCATTGCCACCCGCATTCTCAGCCCATATGGTTATTTTCAAATTCAAGATAAGCAAGAAACTTTCGTCCCTGCAAAATTCACTTCAGGGGGTATTTTAGAGCCTGCAAACGAACAATTGTTCCCCAGTCAAGATCAAATTTTAGAGATTTACCGCGTACGCATTCAAGATTTTCTCATCAATGACCAAGGAGAACCGACCACCTTCCAAAAAGCAAAAATAGATCAAAATAAGTATATCCAAGACTTTCGTAAGACAGGTTATTATAAAGAACCTTTTAAACTCATTTATAAGATTTTTGCAAATCCTGTATCAGGTGGAAAAGAGGACGAGAAAGAGCGCCAAGTGATAGGCTATGTCATTCCGGTAAATGGAATGGGATTATGGGATGCCATTTATGGTTATTTAGCCATTAAGCCTGACGGCGATGATGTTATCGGAATTTCTTGGTATGATCAGAAAGAGACCCCTGGTTTAGGAGCTAATATTTCTGAGCCTGAATGGCAAAGCCAGTTTCCAGGCAAACATCTCTTCCAAGAATCTGCTAATGGCCAAACAGATTTTAATACAGCTCCTTTGGGAATCACAGTGGTAAAAGGGAAGGTCAATGAAGTGCTCGCCAACTCCCCTAAAGCTTTGAGCGCTGTGGATGGGATGGCCGGAGCAACATTAACTGGTAATGGAGTGACAAATGCTTACCGCGATGTACTGGCAGCCTACCGCCCTTTTTTACTTCGTATTCACAAAGAATCCGATCAACCTGTAAAAACGAAATAGAGAGATGATATGACTACAGCTAAACCTCCTGTTTCTAGATACTTCACAGATCAAATTTGGTCTAGCAACCAAGTCTTAGTGGCTGTCTTAGGCGTTTGTTCTGCTTTAGGAGTCACTAACCGCTTAAGTGTCGCCATTACAATGGGGTTATCGGTCTCGTTTGTCACCGCATTTTCTTCCCTTTTTGTTTCGTTGTTAAGAAAAATCACCCCTGATAGCGTCCGGATGATCACCCAATTAGCCATTATTTCTGTCTTTGTCATCATCATCGACCAATTTTTACAAGCCTACTTCTTTAGCATTTCCAAAGTATTAAGTGTCTTTGTCGGATTAATTATCACGAATTGCATTGTAATGGGGAGAACAGAGGGGATGGCAAAAAATGTTGAACCTTTTCCAGCTTTTTTAGATGGTTTAGGGGCCGGAATGGGATATGCTATCGTGTTATTTATTGTGGCATTTCTTCGCGAATTGCTTGGATTTGGTCAATTATTTGGTTATCAAATTATTCCCCTCTCCTGGTATGCCAGTGCAGCTAATCCGGATGGATATGATAACTTTGTTTTAATGGTCAGCCCCCCTGCAGCTTTTTTTATTATTGGGGGACTCATTTATGTCTCGAGGAAATTCCAGGATAATCGATAAAAGGAGTTGCATGTATGTGGATGGGTGATTATTCAATCTTAAATCTTGTAGGATTGATGATTCAAGCAATTTTTATCGAAAATTTCTTGCTCGTCAACTTCTTGGGAATGTGTACCTATCTCGCCTGTTCAAATAAATTAAAAACGGCAAATGGCTTAGGTGTGGCTGTTGTTTTTGTATTGACCGTGTCGGGCATTTTGAATTGGTTTGTCCACCGTTTTGTAACGGGTCCTGGTGCTTTGTCGTGGTTGGAATTCTTCGGTTTAAATGCGGCTAATATCAATTTGGGATTTCTTGAATTTCTCCTCTTTATTTCTGTGATTGCTGGCTTTACTCAAATTTTAGAAATTCTGATTGAAAAATTCTCTCCTGCTCTTTACATGTCTTTGGGGCTTTATCTTCCTCTTATTGCGGTTAATTGCGCCATTTTAGGGGCCTGCCTTTTTGCTGTTACGCGCGATTACCCCTTTTTTCCCAATTTCATCTATGTTTTGGGTTCAGCTCTTGGCTGGTGGTTAGCGATCGCCCTAATTGCAGCCATTCGTGAAAGGTTGGTGACAGCTGATGTTGTCCCCGGATTAAAGGGAATGGGGATCACGTTTATTATGTCTGGACTGATGTCTATGGCTTTTATGGGATTTACGGGGATTAAATTGGCAAATCCAACCCCTGCAGTGAGCGAGGAGTTGGTGTCAAATGAGTCTGAATCCCAACCTGTTTCAGAGGGAAAATCAGAATTAACACCATAGAGGAAGTTCCCCTATGCGACTGTGAAGTAATAATTTACAGTCCCTATAGATTACTCATCATATCAAAGGTCGACTTGTTGGCCACTTGTTTATTATGAAAATACCAATCTGTCTTGGTCGTGTTGCCAATATAGCTATAGGTGGGGCCGTGTCTTTGCCCTTGTACCCACGTAATCTCTTGAGCAAGCGTTTGCCCATCATCTCGGTAACGACGTTCAACTCCTTGTTTCTTGCCATTCACATAAGGAATTTCTGCCCGCATTTCTCCATGCTCAAATTCCTGCATCGTCCCTTGCTGAACACCACCAGTCCATTTTTCAATTGTTGCAGGTTCTCCTCCTGGTAAATAAGTGCGTCGTTCACCTTCAACAGTGCCATTCACATAAGGGGTCACAGTCGAGGGAGCACCATTGGGATGATAAGTGGTGCTCATAGCTTTTTGCCCCCCCTTAATCGTATCCACAGATTGCAATTGTCCTTGACCATCTCGATTTGTTTTCAACCCGTTACCCCCTTCTATACGGGAATCCACTTGTTGATCAACATCATAATATTGAGCATGAATTAAGTTGCCATTCTCAATTTTTTCATGAGCATGAGGAGCACCATTCTCATACCATACTGTGACAGCCTGCTTATCTGCACCCTCGTAAACTGTTTGCTTATGAGGAAATCCACTCGTGTAGTGAATCTGTTCTTGCGTCAAATTCCCTTGTTCATAAACTTCCCGTTTCTGAATGAAATCACAATGTGGAAAGGAGTAGGTACATTCTCCATGCAAAATTCCATTATCATAATTGCGCTTCACCTCCACACCATCTTTGCGCATGGAGAGCACTTGGCCACACTGACCACGATCAGACCAATCGTCCGGGGCCAAAGGAACACCATAACGATGAACTGTTCCACAGACAACTTCATCAGAACCATTTCGATTTTGACATGAATTCAATAGTCCTAAAAGGATTAGGAAACAGACGGAACGGGGCAATTTCATACTCATACTCCCAATTGTGAGGTTATAACGGCTGTAGTTAAACGATGGTGTTCCATCTCTACAACATCTTGTTCAATCGTTTTAGAAGGATCTCTATAAACAAAATGTAAAGTAATATTCTGGTTACCTATACCCAATTTTTCACTGCGATAAATATCTTTTAGCGTCACCTCTTCTAAAAGTGAGGATCCTTGTTTATGAATCACTTCCAAAATTTTTGCAAACGGAATGGAATCTTTTATGGTAATTGTCCAGTCCCGCTCTGAACTTGGATAGATAGCCAAAGGGGTCACCTTTTGAAGTGGTTTAACAATTTGCATCAGATCTTGCAAATTAAATTCACCAAATAATAGACGTTGGGGAATGTCTAAACGGCGCTGAATAGCAGGATGAATTTCCCCGATCGATCCAATCTCAAGCGAATCAATAAAAATAGAGGCCTGCCTGCCAGAATGAAATGTTTTAAGACTTAAATTCTTGAATTGATAATTCGAAATTCCAAATTGATTTAATAGATTTTCTACGATCCCTTTCAGATCAAAGAAATCGACGGTGCGATTCTTTTGATCCCAATGAGAAAAAGAAGCTTGTCCCATTAGGATTAAACCAACCATCGATTGTTCTTTGTACCTCTCCCCTTCGAGGAAATGGATCCGTCCTATTTCAAAACCAGCAATCTCTTGATTTTGATGATCAAAGTTATATTTAGCCACTTGCAATAACCCGGGAAGTAAAGAGGTCCGCAAAATCGATTGCTCAGTAGAAGTTGGATTCATCACCTTGATCATGACCTCATCTTGCATAGAATTGTCTTGGACAATTTGTAGTAAGGTAGGGCCGATCAAATCACAAGTCAAAAATTCTTGTAAACCCTCTCCAACAAGGCTTGCTCTCACTTGTTTTTCAAAAAAATAGATGGGAACAGAAGGTAAGGTTGAAGCTTGATACCCCCCTCCTTGCCGCGGAATATTATCATATCCATATAAACGGGCAACTTCCTCAATTAAGTCAATTTCAGCTTTAATATCTCCCCGATAGGTGGGTACATGGAGAGAAAATTGATCGTTTCCATCCCACCGACAAGAGAATTGCAATCTTTTAAAAACATCTTCAACCTCACCACAACTGAATGTCCTTCCAATGAGTTGATTCACACGACTTAAACGACAAGAAATAATGGTTTCAGGAAAGTCTTTAGCTTGACTATCGTTAATCCCCGCAAGAATCTCTCCTCCAGCGATCTGTTGAATAAGCATTGCCGCGCGATCTAAAACTGTAAGAACTTGATTGGGGTCAGTCCCCCTTTCAAAGCGTTTGGATGCATCTGTTTGAAGTCCCAATTGCTTGCTCGTACGCCGAATACCTATAGGGTCAAAATAGGCAGATTCCAAAACAATATCTCGTGTTTGTCCCTGAATTTCACTATTTAAGCCACCCATTACCCCGGCAACGGCAACCGGTTTTACAGCGTCACAAATCATTGTCATCGTCTCTTTTAGTGAACGCTCTTTATTGTCTAATGTTTGGATCACCTCTCCTTCTTTTCCCTTCCTGACAACCACCTCTCTCCCCTCTAACTGATCGTAATCAAAAGCATGCAGAGGATGTCCCATTTCCAATAAAACATAGTTAGTTACATCGACCACATTATTAACACTTCGCAATCCACATTTTTCTAGGCGCAGACTCAACCATTTGGGAGAAGGACCAATATTAACATCACGGAGAACTCGACAAGCGTAGCGTGGGCAACCTTCTTTATCAATGACATGGACCTGCAAGAATTCAGCTATTGATTTCGCCCCCTCTTTCACGGCAATATGAGGCATCTGCAGAGGTTTTCCCAAGATGGCAGCAAGCTCGCGTGCAACACCCATGACACTTGTGCAATGACTTAAATTTGGCGTTAAAGAAATGTCAAAATAAGTGTCAGCATAAAACTCGGCTAGAGAAGTTCCCTCAATGAGATCTTCGGAAAGCTCCATAATTCCATCGCTCTTTTCTGCTAGCCCTATTTCATCGGCAGCACACAGCATCCCCTCGGATTCAATCCCTCTGAATTTCCCTTTTTTAATGGTTACAACCTCATCGCCATCCCTTAGAACAGTTCCAATCCTAGCAAGAGCACTCTTTATTCCCGCGCGGCAATTAGACGCTCCACAGACAATTTGATAGGTATTTTGACCATCTGTTACAGAAGCAACAGTTAATTTATCGGCATTGGGGTGTTTGTTTGTTTCAAGAATGCGGACAACAATAATTTCTTTTAAGTTTCCGCCAATCGTTTCGTAATGATCAACTTCCAGGCCAGCCATGGTTAACATTTTTGCAATTTCATCTGGAGTCAATGAGGAGAGAGAAACATACTCTTGTAACCAAGATAAAGGAATACGCATAACATCCGAAGGGTTAAATTCTTAAACAAAAAAACTTTTATTCAAATTTTCATTCTATGAGGCAATCGCAAAACTCCAACTCAGGTCAAAAAGAAAGATTTTGCAAGACACTTTATATCACATTTTCATCTATTGCAAAAGAAAAAAAAGAGAGTCAGCAACTCCCGCTAAAAAATGGGAATCTGCTGCGCGAGGGGCTTCAGCAGGTTCAGTTTGTGACGAATTCGTAGCATTAGCTACGGATGAGGAGCAAAATGAGCCTGATGAGGCTCCGCAGCCAGCAGGTTCCCGTTTTTTAGCGGGAGTTGCTGAAAGAGAGTCTAGCGGTGCAGAATGTCTCATTAATTAAGAGTGGAATAAAACAGGAGGGGAAATCAGCAATTCCCGCTGAGCATTTTTCCCTAGC
>Ga0207067_10240_pt1 | contig 16580 bp, 10 predicted proteins | sample Alteio_BWMinCont_25_FD_153484 | JGI IMG/M metagenome (GOLD analysis project Ga0207067, IMG submission 153484) | Enriched cells from forest soil in Barre Woods Harvard Forest LTER site, Petersham, Massachusetts, United States -... | ecosystem: Environmental > Terrestrial > Soil > Temperate forest >...
TGCACTGGCGCTGGCTGAGTTGGCGGAGGCCCCTGAGCCAAAGCGGAGATCAAACCCAGCAGGCAATAGACTATGCATAGATTTACTCTTCTCAACATTTTATTTTACCTCACTAAAGTTAATGCTCCTTTATATTGATATCTGATACCATCCACGCCGGTGGCATTGATGACATAAAAATAAGTTCCAGCGGGGGCTTCAAGCCCTGTCCGGGTCCTTCCGTCCCATGGCATATCCTGATTATCCATCTTAAACATTAATTCCCCCCATTGGTTAAATATTTCACCGTCCAGTTCAGAGATATTATTTCCGGAAATATAAAACTGATCATTTACCCCATCGCCATTTGGTGAAAATACATTCGGGATAAGCAAGTTTGATTTATAGTCAACGTTTATAAATCTGTAAAATGAAGTATCTGTGCAACCCATTGTGTTTTCGACCACCAGCCTGACCATATACTGACCGGGCTTAGGATACGTATGAGAGGGATTAGTCATTCCGGATGTATCCATATCCCCAAAAGACCAGAAAGAAAGACTATCTCTCAGGCTTTGATTTACAAAGTTTACAAGAAGCGGGGCAGGTCCGGAAGTAATCCCAGGAGTGAAGACGGATTTCACTATACTTATTTTTACAGTGTCTATACCTGTGACAAGGCATCCTCCTACATTTATTTGTACTGAATAAGGGGTATTGGATGTTGGCTTGACGAAAATTGGATTGACAGTATCTCCGTTACTCCATAAATAACCTATTCCTTTAGTTGCCGTCAATAGCGTACTGTCTCCCTTGCAAATAAGTGAATTTCCGGATATGCCGGCGGATAAAGGGGCCGGTTGGGTCAGGGTATCCAGCAGGATCTTTTTGCAATTTGCTGAATCACTCAGCGTCAGGGTATAGTTGCCTGCAGGAAGATTGGATGCGGTAGGCTGGGTTCCCCCTGATGGCAGCCAGGCCCAGGTATAGGGACTGTAACCTCCAGTAGCTGAAACAGAAATAAAGCCATCAATCCCCCCGTTACAGTGGATGTTTCTGATGCTGTCAAGGGTTAACCGAATGGGAGCAGGCTGGGTGATATGAACAGAAATAACACCACCTGTACAATTGCTGTCATCTTTTATAACCACTATGTACATACCGGTATCCAGTCCGGTCGCGACAGGCCCTGTCTGAACCGGAACCGTGCTCCAGGAATAGGAATAACCTTTATTACCGCCGGAGGGTATCACTGAAATTGAGCCGGAACTGTCCCCAAAACATTTTACATTGGAAACGCTTACTAATCCGCTTATGGCGGCTGGCTGGGTGATCGTGTCCGTAATCTGAGTTATGCAATGATTCGAATCTGTCACGGCAATGGAATAAATTCCCGCCACAAGGCTGTCAGCAGAAGTTCCACTGCCTCCTATTGGGGACCAGGAATAAGTTAAGGGAGGAAGCCCTCCGCTTGCTGTGACCGACGCTACTCCATTTTTACCTCCATTACAGGTACTATTTTTAGACGCACTCAATAACAGGACCGGGGCAGGAATATTGTTTACAAGAACTGAAAACTGAGCCTGACATGCCAGGGAATCTGTTACCTGGACCTGATAAGTACCGGGCAGCAAATTGACAGCGGAATCTGTTGTCTGAGGCGGGATCGTATTCCAGGAATAGGTGTATTGTGGGGTCCCACCTTTTGGGTGAACATTTGCAGAACCATCCGGCTTATTACAACCAGAGCTGATACTGCTTCCGGTAAGCTTAAGGACTGCGGGCTGGGTTATGAGGATTGTGTCAGATGTCATGCAATTATCTGCGTCCCTAATGGTAATGGTGTAAGTTCCTGCTTTGAGTCCTGATGCTGCGTTGCTTATTTGCAGAGGGTTCCCTGACCAGCTATAGGTATATCCGGGAGTGCCGCCTGAAACAGAAAGTGTGGCTGTTCCATTGCTGTCAGCATTGCAACTCACATTTGTAATCATGTTCACCAGGCGCTTTAGAAGCGGAGGCTGTGTAATGGTAACTGCTACAGGAACGCTGACACAATTACTGTCGTCGGTAATGACCACTTTATAAACTCCCGTATCCAGTCCGCTGATCGTATCTGAAGTGCTGGAGGGATGAGTGTTCCAGGAATACTTATATCCTCCATTCCCTCCGGAAGCCAGTACAGAAACACTACCGGAACTGTCTCCGAAACATTTAAGGTTGGAAATCAGGGCTGTGCCATTTATGGGTGCCGGCTGTGTAACCGAAATCTGGGCTATACTTTGACATTTATTAGTATCGCCTACCGTCACCTGATATATACCGGCAGGAAGGTTATTCCTAAGTGTGTCGATTCCGCCACTGCCGGAGGACCAGGTGTAAGTCAGGGGAGGGGCTTTGCTGCTCGCTGTAATCGTTGCAGCCCCATTGTTGCCTCCGTTACAGGTAATATTCCGCACTGAACTGATTGTGATGACAGGGCCTCCGATGTTACTCACGGGTACAGAAATGGAATCCTTGCAGGAGTTAAAATCAGTTACCTGAACCTGATACACCCCAACTCCTATATTGATGGCACTAACCGTCGTCTGGGCCGGGATCGTATTCCAGGAATATGAATAGCCTGGCACACCCCCTCCTGCAATAACACTTGCAAAACCTGTTTGCTGCTGACAGGCTGAACCAAAACTAAAACCAGTGAGGGTCAAAGCAGGGGGTTGGGTAATCCGGGTAGTTTGTACTGCTTTACAGCCCTGGGCATCTTTCACAGAAAGTGTATAGGTGCCGGCGGTAACCGCATTTACGGTGTCTGTAGTTTGGACCGGGTTGGTTGACCAGGCATACGTATAGCCGGGAGTTCCACCAGTAAAAACAATTGAGGCAGAACCTTTTCCTCCAGAGCAAAGAATATTATTAATGAAACCTGAGCTTCCTGAAAGCAGCGCTGGTTCTGTAATTGTCACCAATGAGGCAGTCTGGCAATTATTTGCATCTGTTACAACGATCGTGTATGTGCCCGCATTTAAACCGGAGGCTGTTTTCTGAGTTCCGCCGGAAGGTGACCAGGAATATACAAGTGGAGGCTTACCCCCACTTGCGGAAATAACTGCCTGTCCATCGGAGCCTCCGAAACAACTTGTGTTTTTGATACTGTTCAGGCTGATGGTGGATGCTGAACTGTTCCCAATTACAACCGAAGTATCCCGGCTGCATCCCAGATTGTCAGTCACAGTAATTGGATAAGCCCCGGCCAAAAGTCCTGATTCTATATCAGAAGTGCTGCCTCCTGCCCAGGAATAAAAATAGCTAGCTTGTCCTCCTGTCGCAGTAACGGATACTGCCCCATTCGCAGACCCGCAAGTTGCATTGGTTTTACTCTGAACGAGCGTGATTACAGGGTTTTGTGCAATAAAGATTGTATCTTTTGTGGTGCAATGCAGATTATCGCTTACATTGACTATGTATGTTCCTGCAGACAGGTTTGAAGCCGTGGAACCTGACACGCCGCCCGGTGTCCATGAAAAAGTATAGGGGGGTGAGGCCCCGCTTGCCGCAGCAATAGCTGATCCGGTTTTTGCCCCGTAGCAGTTAATATTGGTACTGCCGGTGATTTTGGAAGTAAGTACAGTGGGTTCTGTCAATAAAAATGCTTTAGTATTCGTGCAATTGGATTTGTCGGTAACTGTTACCGTATATGTACCTGAAAACAAGTTTTGGGCTGTATTGGTAGTTTGTGCGGGTGTTGTACTCCAGCTATATGAATAGGCCGGTATTCCCCCTTTCGCTTTCACCACGATGCGGCCATTATTTCCTCCATTGCAACTGATGTTTGTAACTGATTTAGTCTGGATGGATATAGCATTGGACTGTGTTAGTGTAACTGCGGTGGCTGAAAGGCATCCATGCGAATCGGTTACGGACACCGAATAAGAACCCGCACTCAGGTTGGTAGCTGAATCAGTTGTCTGGGGAGGCGCTGTGGACCAGAAATAGGTATATCCCGGAAAGCCCCCGGTTGCTGTGACTTTCGCGGTACCTGTTTTTGCTCCGTTGCAGGCTACATTAATACTGTCACTTATATGTGCTGCCATTGTTCCTGAATTTTTGACAACCACATTTATGGATTGGGTACAGGCATTGTGATCAGTTACCTGGATAACAAAAATACCTGCAGGTACACCTGCTGCTGTAGCTGTTGTCTGGGCAGGAGTTGAGTTCCAGGAATAGATATAGCCAGGTCCAGGAGTTCCGCCATGTGCAACAACACTTGCAGAGCCATTTGAGGCCCCGCAACCGGATGGACTTGAACTTCCTGTAAGCGTCATTGGCGTTGGCTGTGTGATTGTGTCTGTAACTATGACAAAACAATTGTTTGTATCCGTTACTACAAGCGTATAAATTCCTGCGACCAGATTACTGTCTCCAGGACTATTGATTAATGGAATAGCCTGCCATTGGTAATTATAACCGGGAGTTCCTCCGCTGGCAATAAAAGTTGCGTTGCCTGTAGCACTTCCGAAACAAAGCACATTTGTACTGGATACTGGTTTGGCTGCAAGGGCCTTCGCCGGTTCTGTAATTGTCACCGTCGCAGTTGCAATGCATAATTTTGAATCTGTTATAGAAACTGTATAAGTCCCTGCACTCAGGTTGATGGCCAATGTATCTGTCTGGGTTTGTTTGGTGCTCCACTTATAAACATAGCCAGGTGTACCTCCGGAAGCATTCACACTGGCCCTTCCATTTGAATCTCCTTTGCAGGATACATTCACTGTTGTATGTATCTGCCCGGAGAGCGCAAGCAATGGTTCGGCAACAATAATGTTCCGGATGGAATCCGTGCAACCCAGATTATCAGTAACAACAACAGAATAATTTCCGGCACCCAGATTAGTTGCTATCGCGGTTGTTTGTCCTGAGGCGGACGTGCACCAGGAATAGGTATAGGCCTTAACTCCTCCGCTTATGACTACTCCGGCAGACCCGTCTTTATTACCCTTGCAATCCACATTCACCAGCGGGGAAATGATGTCTGTAATCAATGGAGGTTGTGTAATTGTAGCCTTTATCCCAGCCGTACATCCATTGTTATCCGTCACCAGAATCGTATAAATTCCTGCTTTCAGATTTATGGCTGTGGCACTGGTTTGAACGATGGGATTAGTGCTCCAGGAATACGTATAGGGGCTTGAACCTCCTGCGGGCTTCACAGTTGCTGTTCCTGTTGGGATCCCATTACAGGTCAGGTTTTTTTGAGCACTGATACTTAAGGTAAGGGGAGCCGGTTCCGTTATCGGAACTTTTACAGAATCCATACAGCCATTGTTATCCGTCACCAATACGTTATAAATACCACTGCTCAGGTTCACGGCACTGTCAGAGGTAGAAACAGGGATCGTGTTCCAGGAATACGTATACCCTCCCGCACCTCCGGACGCATTGATAATCGCCTTGCCATCATTCGATCCATTGCATGCGTCATTCCGGGTAAAGGATATTGTCAGATTCATTCCCGAAGGCTGTGTAATGGTAACTGTGCTGACTGTCTGACAATTCAACAAATCAGTAACCGTTACAGAATAGGTTCCAATGACTACATTGTTCAAGAAGGATGTATTTGCTGCAGTTCCTGCACTCCAGGAGTAAGTATATCCGGGACTGCCTCCGGTAGGGTTAGCCATGGCGCTGCCGTTCTTTCCTCCAAAACAGAACACATTCACGATATTTGAAATCGAATCTTTTAACAGGGGAGGTTCTGTCAGGTTTACATGCGTTGTCGTACTACAGCTATTGGCATCCACCACTGTTACCGTATAGGAACCGGCTACAAGTCCGTTTGCTGTAGCCGTTTTTTGAACGGGTGATGTGCTCCAGGTATAGGAATAAGCACTGGTTCCACCTACCACCCCAACAGTTGCAGAGCCATTATTTCCGCCTTTGCAACTAATATTGGTTAACGCCGAGATGGAGTCCTTTAATGCTTTCAGCGGTTGAGTGATTGATCTAACGGTACTACGAGTACATCCTTTGGAATCTGATATGGTCACCGAATAAGCTCCGGCCTTTAAATCTGTGGCAATTACGGAATGTTGTACAGGGAAGGTACTCCAGGTATAGGCATAGGGTGATGTCCCTCCGCTTGGGCTGGCTGTTGCTATACCACTGCTGTCACCAAAACAAAGGACATTGTTGTTGACCACAATGGTTGCATTCAAAATGTTTGGTTGGGGAATAGTGATGGTGGACGTTACCGTACAATTATTTTTGTCATTTACAGTTATCGTGACAGGGCCACCTGCAAGATTAGTTGCGGAATCAGTGAAGTTCGGAAAGGGGCTGTTCCAGGAATAAGTGTAAGGGGATGTGCCTCCACTGACGGATATACCGGCAGACCCATTCTTGTCACCATTGCAGGGAACGCCAATTATCGTATCCGTTTTAATTTTAACGGCGGTGCCAAAACTTCCGATGGTGAGGGTGTCGGTGGCCTGATAACAACCGCTATTGTCATTTACATTGATGGTATAGGATCCGGGGGCCAGGTTATCGGCGGTTGCTCCTGTTCCGCCTGAAGGCAGCCATTGGTAGGTGTAAGGGGTAGTCCCATTGCTGATTTTGATATTGGCGGAGCCATTGGAGTTTCCGCAGGTAGCAGGAGAAGAACTGGTAATAATTCCGAGCGTATTGACCGGGCATTTTGTGCAGGCGGTAGTCTGAACATAAATTCCACTCAGAACAAGGTTATAACAGTCAAGGGTCGTTTTAACATTAAATTTAGCGGTGTCCTGATGATTATACACGGAACTGACCTGTTCAATTTCATTCCAGCCAATGCCATTTATAACAGAATAGGAGCCGGAATTCATGCTGATACTATCATTTCCGGCACCAGATAAATTGGATACAATGGCCAATGCTTTTGCGGTAGCACTTGCTGAACAGGCAGCAAATCCGGTATCCACCTGAGGAAGACTTTGCCCGGACAAGGTAACGGAAGCTCCGTCAAAAAGCACCAGTTGCCCGGCATAGTTTGCTTTAAGATCTGAATACACGATCAGCAGGGTGACGCCATTCACATCATTCGTGTTGACAGGAGGGGTTAAACTGGTCGGCAATCCACTAATGGTATATGTTCCGTTACCGCTGATGATTGTTTTTACGTCTATACTGTAGGAGTATGTGGAAGCATAACCAGCCTGACACATGTCTGCATCACTTCCGATGATATTCATCGGGAAGACTGCATTGGCTCCGAGGGGATTTGTCAAAGAGGCATTTATGCCGATTCCATTTCCAACTGCGTCGCAATATAACCATGCATCGATTATGTTTGAACAAGCCGGCAAACCACTAATAACCAATGAGGCCGGCTGATTCACTCCTGCGGGGGCAAAGCGTTGACCTATGACAACTGATGCAGTTGCATAATTCAGCCCGCAAGTCAGGCCAGATTGATAACTCAACTGATCATTTTGCCCGTAACCAACCCGGGAAAAAACAATCAGAAATAAGAATAACGGAAGTAATTTTTCCTTCAAATACATGACCTTTATTCAACTGAAATTTACGAAAAAGGTTCTTAGATAGGAATAATATTATCGAAACAATTTATGGAAGATTATGATTTAATTTGGTTTTGAATTAAACAGGTTTTGATGCGCGTGTCATTTCACGCTTTCCCGGAGGACCGGGCAGGTTTTCGACACCGAAACCTGAAGATCTCAAAATTCTTTTCACTTCTCCTTTGGCGCAGTAGGTTACCAGAATCCCGCCAGAGTTGAGAAACTGAAAGATTTTATCAAATATCCCTTTTTCCCAAAGTTCAGGCTGGACAGCCGGAGCAAAAGCATCAAAAAAAACCATGTCAAACTTCTCTTTCAGGTCTGTGGTTTGTATTTTTTCAAATTTCTTGTTGAGTGAGAATTTTTCTGAAAGGTCCAGCCGGACATTGGATTCACCAGTATGTATTCCCTTGAAAACGTTCCCGTGCCTTTCTGCGCCCAGAAGCAATGGGTAATTCAGCTGTTGTATAAAAACAGGATCAACTGGTTCCGGTTCGATGGCCGTGTATTGAATCACATAAGAGGGCATCGCATTTGAGAACAGGAAAGCTAAAAACACGTTCAACCCTGTTCCCATGCCGACTTCGAGAATGGAAATTTCTCTTTTAGGGTTGATCTTTGTAAAATGGTGAAGGCCAGCCTGAATGAAAATATGTTTGGATTCAGTAACCGCCCCGAAATGAGAGTGATAATATTCGTTCTTATCGGGCAAAAAGAGGGTAGGAGATCCATCTCCGGTCATCACAAGTTCCATTTCACCAAAGCTACATGAATTTAAGAAAATTCAGTACAACAGCATTTACTGAAATGGATTGACTAATACCTGAATACGATTGTTTGTGGCAGCCCTGCGGAGTTTTTCCAAACCTCCTTATAGCCAAAAGCACAGCCACTGGTAACCGGGTTTCCGGCAGGAGTAACTCCGTATGTTACTGTCACACGATTACTGTCAAGTGCAAAGACCTCTGTTCCACCCGTTGGATTTCTAAAACCACAATTGGAATTTGCAGTGTACCTGTTGACCGAAGTTGAAAATGCAGCGCCTGATTTAGTTGTGCCCCAAAATGCTGTATTGGCAACTCCGTTCAGAGATGTATCGCCCTGTTCAGAAACAGTCAGGGTATTCAGGGACGCATTACCGGTAGCAATTATCGTTCTTGTTATTCGTAAATTCCAGATACGCTGTATACTGTCGTTAAACGTCACAGAGAGCGGAAGTCCCTGAATCCTGAATACTACGGGTAAGCCCGAGAAGGAAGCCACCAAACCTCCGCTGGTATTTGTAATCGTCTGAATGCCGTTAATTGTTATGGATTTGTCAGTTGAGTTATTGGTCACTTTGTAATTAACAAACCCAAGGGTGCAGGTTGAACCTGCGGAATCCCAGCTGTTATTCAATGGAGTAGTGATTGAAATCTGTCCTGAGCGCAGTACCTGATCCGGGCCACATTCAGTTGTTCCATCGTAGTTTAATAAAAGTATGCCTTTTGAATGAAAATTGGATGAATCCATCTTTGCTCCGCATAAAATAAATTGATTCGAAGTGATTTTTTTTCCTGGGGAACTTAACCCAAGTGCAAAATTAACATCATTAAACGCCAGATTTAAATTGCACCGGGCCATGCGCACATCTGACGGCAGATTTGAAAACGCTGAATTGCCTGAATTGGAATTTCCGGAAGGGTAACCGTTAACTGTAGCGATTGATGGTACAGGAAGAAGCACTGAATTTGCTGGTTTGGTGCAGGAATAAATGACTACTATACTAATTGCCGGAAACATCCATAATCCGGTTGGGTTTTTCATGTGTCCGGCGGGTTTTTTCATAATTTGAGGATATAAATAAACATCTGTTAGAATCCAATAGCAAGCAGAACCCGAAATTCCTCAATTTCTGTGCCAATGTGGCTCAACATCCATTCGTTAATAAGTATTTTACCAATTGATTCCCCTCTTCCTCTAATTGGTTAAACTTGTATTTCATCATTTAAATCCGTAACTTGATTGTATGAGCGCAAAAAGGGGATGGGTCCTGTTTTTATTGGTTTATTGTCAGCTACAAACTGTACAATCTCAAACCGGTCAGCCTGCAGCTAATCAATTGGCGGGAAATTTACCACCTGTATTTCAGGATGATCCGATTGCCTCCGCTTTGGATAGTCTTGCACTGGTGAATTATTTTGAAAAGGGAAAAGTCAAACCGACTGCGGGGAACGCCGGAAAATATCATTTTGCAGCTGACTCCATTCCGCGTTATGATGCCGGGGTATATGAAGCGAGGTTACAAAAGCTGGATGATGAGTCGCCTTTTGACCTGGAATACAATGATGCTGTCAGAGGATATATCGAATTATATGCGGTGAGGAAACGTGAGTTGGTTTCGCGTGCAATGGGGCTTTCTCAATTGTATTTTCCAATGATCGAGCAATTGCTGGACAAGTACAACATCCCCCTTGAAATGAAATACCTGTGTATTGTTGAGTCTGCGATGAACCCCCGTGTTCGTTCGAGAGCAGGGGCTATGGGGCTCTGGCAATTTATGTACACCACCGGAATCATGTATGACCTGAAGGTGACCTCCTATGTGGATGAACGATGTGACCCTTACAAGTCAACAGTTGCTGCGTGTGAATACCTGCATTTTTTATATGAAATGTTTGGTGACTGGCAATTAGTGCTTGCCGCTTATAACAGTGGCCCTGGTTCTGTAAATAAGGCGATTCGGCGTTCGGGTGGCAAACATACTTTTTGGGAAATCAGCCCTTACCTGCCCAGAGAAACACAGGGGTATGTGCCGGCTTTTATCGCTGTTAATTATGTGATGCGACACACAACGGAGCATAATTTGTATGCCAGTATTCCAAAACGTACATTTTATGAAGTAGATACTGTTAAGGTAAAACAACAGATTACTTTTGAGCAATTGTCCGCTGTGCTGAACATCCCGGTAGATGAAATTGAGTTCCTCAATCCGGAATATAAAAAAGGTGTAATTCCCTATTCGTCAGATGCGCCTTATTCTCTTTGCCTGCCTGCTGCAAAAGTCGGAAGTTTCGTAACCAATGAACAGGCAATTTATAATTATTTGAAAAAAGAAAAACCTACTAATCAGGATGTGATGGCCATGCAGGAAGTAATGGAGATTCATGTTGTCAAAAAGGGGGAACACCTGAATTCCATTGCTAACAGGTATAAGTGCACTATTTATGATCTGAAGTTGTGGAATAAGCTTCAAAGTAATACAGTAAAACCTGGACAACAACTCACCGTTTATATTAACCGGATAGGGACCAGCACCACTCCTCCGATTAAGCCGCAACAGCAGTTGCTTCCATCCGCACAAGTGGCTCAGCCTGTTCAGCTGGTTCAGGCGACACCATCAGGCCAGGGAGTGCAGCCGATAAAGGGAGTGCAGGCAGTTCAGGGTGTACAGCAAATACAGGGAGTACAGACTGTGACTTCGGGAAAACTTTATACAATCAACAAAGGGGACACGTTATGGGAAATTGCCCGTAAAATGGGGACTACTATTGATGAGATTAAACGCCTGAATAATTTTGGGGAAAAATATGTTCTGTTGCCCGGACAAAAAATAAAGGTGAGTTAGGCCTGTTCAGTCATAAAAAAATCTAAGTTTTGCTTATCGCACAACGCAAGTCTTTTTAACTATTCAGCGCTTCTGAACCACCAACTATTTCCAGGATCTCCCCTGTGATCGCAGCCTGACGTGCCTTGTTGTAATTTAATTTAAGGATACGGATCATTTCTTTCGCGTTGTCAGTTGCTTTGTGCATAGCCGTCATGCGCGCTCCGTGTTCAGAGGCCTGGGAATCAAGCAGTGCCTTGTAAAGCTGGGTTTTGAGAGAACGGGGAATCAGATCCAACACAATTTCCGACTTATTGGGTTCGAAAATATAATCCGTCGTATTTGTTTTTGAAGAGTCTATTTCAGGAGGAATAACAGGCAGGAACTGTTCATTTACCGGCAACTGAACTGCGGCATTTTTGAATTGGTTATACACCAGTTCCACATGGTCGTAGTTGCATTTGGCAAAATCCTGCATGATTTGTTCCGCAACAGGAGCTGCATTTGCATAGCTGAGTGCGTTTAGTATTTCGTTGTGTGAAGCGGCTAATGTGTAATTTGTTTTTTTGAAAAAATCCGTTCCTTTTTTACCAATTGTAATTAAATTTATGTTGCAGTTTTTGTATTCTGTGCGGATCAGAAGGGATGCTTTTTTGATAATGTTTGCGTTAAAGCCTCCACATAAGCCCCGATTCGATGTTATTATAACAAGCAATACATTTTTTTTCTCTCCCAAAAATTGCCGGGCATAGGTACTTTCTGAAGGGTCCCAGCCTGAACTTAGGTTTTCCAGTATCTCCCGAAGTTTATTGGCAAAGGGGCGCATTTTCAAAATGGCATCCTGGGCACGTTTTAATTTGGAGGCACTCACCATTTTCATGGCACTGGTAATCTGCATGGTTGAGCCAACAGAAACAATCCGGTTACGTACCTCTTTTAAGTTTGCCATTTTACTTTATATACTTCTTTGTCATATCCTTCGCAACACTTGTAAGCAAACCGGTTATGGTATCATCATACTTTCCGGCCTTGAGGTCGTTCAATAAGTCTTTGTGTTTGCTTTCCAGGTATTGCAGGTAATCTGCTTCAAATTCTTTTACTTTATTCATCGGAACATCGCGCAATAAACCTTTGGTTCCACAAAACAGGATGGCAATCTGTTGTTCTACCCTGTAGGGGGAAAATTGTCCCTGTTTCAGTATTTCCACATTGCGGGAGCCTTTGTCCAGAACGGCTTTTGTAGCGGCATCCAGATCGGATCCGAATTTCGAGAAGGCTTCCAGTTCACGGAACTGGGCCTGGTCCAGTTTTAAGGTTCCAGCCACTTTTTTCATGGACTTGATTTGGGCATTTCCTCCTACACGGGAAACGGAAATCCCAACGTTGATTGCAGGACGTACACCGGCATTAAACAGATTGGATTCAAGGAATATCTGTCCGTCGGTGATGGAAATTACGTTGGTGGGGATATAAGCGGATACGTCGCCTGCCTGCGTTTCAATAATAGGTAATGCCGTCAGGGAGCCCCCGCCTTTAACCAATGATTTAATGGAAGCAGGAAGGTCGTTCATGCTTTGAGCGATGGAATCGTTCGCATTAATTTTAGCGGCACGTTCCAATAAGCGGCTGTGCAGGTAGAACACATCACCCGGATAAGCTTCACGTCCAGGTGGCCTTCTTAAAAGCAGGGAAACTTCCCGATAGGCAACTGCCTGTTTTGATAAGTCATCATACACGATCAGTGCAGGGCGGCCGGTATCGCGGAAAAACTCTCCGATTGCAGCACCTGTGAAGGGTGCATAAAACTGCATAGGAGCAGGATCTGCAGCACCTGAAGCAACAATTACAGTATAGGCCATTGCCCCATTATCCTCCAATACCCGCTGAACGTTTGCAACAGTCGAGTTTTTTTGCCCGATCGCTACATAAATACAGAACACAGGTTTGCCTGCTTCAAAAAATTCTTTCTGGTTAATAATAGCATCGATACAGACAGCAGTTTTACCCGTTTGCCGGTCACCAATTACTAATTCACGTTGTCCCCTTCCTATCGGAATCATGGCATCAATTGCTTTGATACCTGTTTGAAGAGGTTCACTTACCGGCTGACGATAAATTACTCCGGGAGCTTTTCTTTCCAATGGCATCTCATAGGTCTGTCCCTGAATCGGGCCTTTGCCGTCAATCGGGTGTCCGAGCGTGTCCACCACACGGCCCAGCATGCCTTCACCCGTCATGATGGAAGCAATTTTGCGGGTACGTTTTACGGTATCTCCTTCTTTGATATCATTGGAAGCTCCAAGCAGAACAGCTCCTACATTATCTTCTTCGAGATTCAATACAATTCCCCTGAGGCCATTTTCGAATTCGATCAGTTCGCCTGACTGTACATTCCCCAATCCGTAAATGCGTGCAATACCATCTCCTACCTGCAAAACGGTTCCTACTTCCTCTAATTCGGAGGCCGTTTTATGGTTCGCTAATTGTTGTCTTAAAATTGCAGTTACTTCTGCGGGTTTTATTTCAGCCATGGGTTAAAAGTTTTTGATGAATGGGTTTTCGTTAAATGTTCTGTATAATGTTTTCAGTTTACGTGAAATGCTCGTGTCCTCCTGTTTGTCACCTATGCGAATGATAAAACCACCGATAAGGGTTTTATCCGTTTTTTCAACAAGCTCAACTTCTGAATCTGCGCTTTTTCTGATGACTTCCAGTACCTGCTTTCTCAACTCTTCATCCAGTCCCTGGGCAGTTGTCACGATGGCAGTTAAAATGTTCTTATGATTTTTATATTGTTCCGTAAAGGCTTCCGCCACCTCTTCGAGGTACATTTCCCTTCGTTTAACAGTCAGTATATTTATAAACGTAAGTGTTAGCGCTTCTGTGTTATTTCCAAAAAGCGCTTTCAGAACTTCCTGTTTTTTGTCGGAATTGACAATGGGACTTTTTAAAAGAACCTGCAGTTCGTGATTTTCCCGGCAGGTTTTCAGAATAAGCTTCATATCTGCATATACCTTTTCCAAAGAGCCTTTCTCAATGGAAAGCTCAAGTAATGATTTAGCGTATCTGTGTGATAATGTACTCATTTCCTATTTGATTGATAATTTACTTATTTCCTGTTTGCCCTAATTTAAATTAGATTAATTCAGATTGACGTCTTCAAGCAAAGCCTTAATAAGTGTTTTTTGTTTGTCCTGTGAGGATAATTCTTCTTTCAATATTTTTTCTGCAATTTCCATTGATAACACAGCTACCTGATTTTTCAATTCGGTAATAGCAGCCATCTTCTCCGTATTTATGTTTTCACGTGCAGCAGCCATAAGCTTTTCAACCTCCTTAGCTGCTTTCGCCTTTGCTTCCTGAATGATTCCTTCTTTTAATTCACGGGCCTCCTTGATCAGGGCATCCCGCTCCGCCCTGGCTTCTGTAAGAATACGTTCGTTACCAGACTTCAGCGCAGCCATTTCTTCCTTGGCTTTTTTCGCAGCATCGAGTGCCATCTGAATTCCATCTTCCCGTTCTTTTAACATTTTTAAAATAGGAGCCCATGCATACTTCTTTAGTATAAAAAAGACGATACTGAAAGAAATAAGCATCCAGAACAGGAGGCCAAATGCGGGTTTTACTAATTCCATTTTTTTTTAGTTTAAAGTTTGCACCCTTCGGGTATAAACTACTCTAAGGCTTTTGCAACGCCAGGAGTAGTTAAAAAACTGCTGTTGCAACCAACCGTTGAAACAGCAGCCTGATGTTTTGCTGCGGATCTCTTATTTCATAAAGATGACCAGCAGACCAATTACCATCGCAAAGAATGCAGCACCTTCCACAAGAGCAGCAGTCAGGATCATGTTGGCGCGAAGGTCATTCATCAGCTCAGGCTGACGTGCCATTGCCTCTAATGCACTTCCACCGATACGACCGATACCAATGCCTGCTCCTACTGCAGCTAAACCTGCGCCAAGTCCGGCAATTCCGTAACCGATACCAATGTTGGTACCTGAAGCTACAGCATCCAATAAAATTAATGATGACATAGTTAATTATTTTTATGCTCCTGTTTTAATCGCTGCCAGGAACTTTACAGCTTAAGCCGTTTGATGTATGTCTGGTTCTCCTTTGTGGTGTTCTTCAATCGCGGCCCCGAAATACATCGCGGAAAGCAATGCAAATACATAGGCCTGAATAAATGCTACCAGTAATTCCAGGAATCCCATGAACACAGTGAACAGGATAGAGACCAATGAGACTCCGTAGCCAAGGCCTGTGCTCATTTCCCCAAAAATAAAAATCAGACTGAAAAAAGAAAGCGCAATAATGTGTCCTGCCATAATATTGGCGAAAAGCCGGATCATCAGAACAAAAGGGCGCAAGACAAACCCCAGAATTTCAATTGGGGTAAGGATAATTAATACTCCGATAGGTATTCCGGGCATCGCAAAGATGTGTCTCCAGTAACTTCCATTTGCGGTAAAGGTTACAATGACAAGGGTTATTATGGCCAGAAACATGGTAATGGCTATGTTACCTGTTAAGTTGGTTCCACCGGGAAATAGAGGGACGAGGCCGAGCAGGTTATTGATCAGTATAAAGAAAAAAACAGTCAGCAGCCAGGGAACATATTTTTCGAATTTCGGACCTATACTTGGTTTGGCTACTTCGTCACGTATAAATAATATAATTGGTTCCATGAAGGATTGCTTGCCTTTCGGAGCTGCATTGACTGTTTTTGTGTAAGCTTTTGCGATTGAAATAAACAGCCATAACATGAGTGTACAACTAAAGAACAGGGTAACAACATTTTTTGTGATGGAGATGTCCCAGAGTCCAGCAGTTAGTTCTGCATTTACCGGCGTCTCATGCGCATCAGCTTCGCTCATTTCATTTACCGCAACAACTTTATTGTCCTCCAGTTTATATCCTCTGTAAGTCTTATGGCCATGATGGAAGTGGGATGAAGAGAATACATTGAGTCCGCGCTGACCGGAGTAAATAATTACCGGCAGAGGGATGGAAAGCCTATAGGGAAATTTACCCCCTTCTTTTCCATAAATATGACATTCATGTGAATCGCCAATGTGATGCATAATCAGCTCACCAGGATTGAATTTTTGTTCTTTAGAAGGGATTTCCTCTCCTGCAGAAATGGCAGAAAATGTTAAAAGAAACAAAAGGGCAGAAAGAAGGAGTCGAACGGGTAAAAACCTATAAAAACCAGATTGAATTTTCGTGTATCTTCTCTCCATTTCCTCTTTCTGCTAAGAATTCATTCAAATGCGCCGCGAATTTAGATAAAATGAAGCAATAATGAAATGATTTCTAAGGAGTTTTTAACACATTGTTCACGTTTGTGGCTGTAGGCTGATTATCAATCGTTTGGGAAAGGAGGTGATCAGTGATCGGTGTTCGGGGAGTTTTCAGGCCGAACCGTCGCTTTTTTTAAGCGATTTATATAAAAC
>Ga0207067_10241_pt1 | contig 16506 bp, 11 predicted proteins | sample Alteio_BWMinCont_25_FD_153484 | JGI IMG/M metagenome (GOLD analysis project Ga0207067, IMG submission 153484) | Enriched cells from forest soil in Barre Woods Harvard Forest LTER site, Petersham, Massachusetts, United States -... | ecosystem: Environmental > Terrestrial > Soil > Temperate forest >...
AGGGGCAAATTTTTCAATATAAAGTTTGCTTCTCTCTCGAATCTTCGTCCAAAAAATTACAAACTCACCTTACGCAACATGGCGCGTATTTAGACTGAAGCCAAAGCTCCCGCGGTTAAACGATCGGAAAAGGGGTAGTATTGAGTAAATACAACCCCTTTTCCGATCGTTTAACCCCGGGGCTTTGGCTCAGTCTAAATGCACGCCATGTTGCGTAAGGTGAGTTACAAAATCGGAGGCTAGAAAATCCTTTAAACTTAAATGGAATTGTCTTAAACTCTCTGGAGACAGTTCCAAAAGATATTTAGATTTAAGAGGTTTTAAGAGATATGTGCGCTGAAGTTAAACGCAAAATTAATCCTAATATTTTTTTTGCAATAGCCATCGTATTGGGGGTTCTTACTGGCTATCTCCAAAATCTTTTGTTTTTCAGCTTAGCCGAAGCTATTTCTCAGGTTTTTATCAACTTATTAAAACTTGTTAGTCTACCCATTATTTTTCTTTCTATTGTCTCAACAGCAGCCGGAATGGAGAGTATGGAGCAAATCAGACGACTGGGACAGAAGGTCATCAAGTATACTCTCTTGACAACACTTATTGCGGCAACAATTGGGCTTGCTTTCTTTGTCGCCCTAAATCCAGCCAAGGGGGGCGTTTCTTTAAGAGAGGGGCAAATGTTGACGGAAGGGGCTGCTCAACCAAGTTATCTATCTTTTTTTCTCCAAATCGTCCCTTCTAATGTTATCCAGCCTTTTTACGAAAACAACGTGATTGGCGTTCTTTTTTTGGCTATGCTTTTAAGTTTTGCTATTATTTCTCTTCCAACTCAACACCGCACCGTTTTACAACCTTTTTTTTCAAGTATTTATGCAGCTATCATTGCGATTACCCGATGGATTGTTGCCGTAATGCCTATTGCAATTTGGGCTTTCATCACGTTATTTATGCGCGATCTCCATCAAGGATTGGACGTTAAAAGTTTAGCCCTTTATTTAACTTGCGTGATTGGAGCAAATTTAATCCAAGCTTTTGTTGTCCTTCCCACTCTACTCAAAATCAAGAAAATTTCTCCATGGCACATGTTTAAAGGGATGTCTCCCGCTTTATCTGTGGCATTTTTTACGAAATCATCGGCCGCTGCTTTACCTATGGCGATCCGATGTGCTGAGGAGAATGTTGGAATTTCACGAAGAGTGGCGAGTTTCAGCCTTCCTCTATGTACAACAATTAACATGAATGCTTGCGCCGCTTTTATTTTGATAACGGTCCTTTTTGTTTCAATGAGTCAGGGAATGAGTTTCACCTACCCTGAAATGGGACTTTGGATTGTTCTTTCGACCGTAGCTGCAATTGGAAATGCAGGTGTCCCCATGGGTTGCTATTTTTTGGCTAGTGCCTTTTTAGCCGCCATGAACGTTCCACTTCATATTTTGGGGATTATTCTCCCTTTTTACTCTCTAATTGATATGTTAGAAAGTGCGATTAATGTGTGGTCTGATTCTTGTGTGACAGCGATCGTTCACCAAGAGATTTTGCAAGAGGCGATGGTGGGGTCATCATCTGAAAATACGCTTAAGGACTGTGAAATAATAATTTAAACGATTGGATTGCGCCAAAGCTCTGGGGTTGAATCGATCGAAAGTGGGTCTGTATTATATAATACAGACCCACTTTCGATCGTTCAACCGCGGGAGCTTTCGCACGATCCAATCGTTTAAATTATTACTTCACAGTCCCTTACAATAGGAAAAAGCTGGAATGCGTTACCCTGATCATCTATTAAAACTTATCCAAGTGTTAAAACGGTTGCCTGGTGTGGGAAATAAAAGCGCTGAACGTTTTGCTTTTCATTTGTTGACATGGCCTGAAGAGCAGCTTCATGAATTGGGAGCTGTTGTCCGTGCCACAAAAGATCAATTGAAGCAATGTCGTGAGTGTGGTTGTTTGATGGGAAGTGAAGGGTGTTTTTTGTGTGTTGCTTCTCAACGTGATTCGCAGGTGATGTGTGTCATTGCTACACCACGTGATGTTTTTTCTATCGAAGAAACACAAGAATATCGTGGATTTTATCACGTCTTAAACGGACTTCTTTCCCCTTTAGATCGACGAGGCCCCGAGCACTTATCGATTCCTAAATTAAAAGAGCGTCTTTCAGCCCTTCAAGTTAAAGAGCTTGTCATTGCACTAGATTCTACTTTAGAAGGGGATGCGACAGCCCTTTACCTTAAGCAAGAGCTAGCCCAGTATCCCGTCTGTATATCTCGTTTAGCTTTTGGACTTCCTATGGGAAGTTCTCTCGATTACGTGGATGGAGGGACACTTGCACGCGCTTTGGCGGGGCGTAATCAATTTTAGGAACTGTGAAGTAATAATTTAAACGATCGGAAAAGGGGTAGTATTGAGCAAATACAACCCCTTTTCCGATCGTTTAACCCCGGGGCTTTGGCTCAGTCTAAATGCACGCCATGTTGCGTAAGGTGAGTCTTTAATTCTCTGATTTTACAATTTTTCCCAATGTTTCCCCCAAGCGGGTAAGAGAGGGTGAAAAATCTGTTTTGTCTAAGTCAACTTCGATAATATAAAAGGTATTTCGTTGAGAAAATGCTTTTTCTAAAGCTTGTTGAAATGCTTCTTCAGTCGCTACTTTGATTCCAACTCCACCACCCAGAACAAGGGGAATTTGAGTATAATTCCAGTTAACAATATCATTGAAATCCCCTTCAAGAAGGACCCGTTCAGTCCCATAGCCATGATTATTTAAAACAATCACAATGGGATCAAGATGATAACGAACTGCGGTTGAGAGCTCCATAGCAGACATTTGAAATCCACCATCCCCGACAATGGCAACAACACGACGACTAGGATCTGCAAATTGTGCACCTATAGCTGTTGGAATTCCCGTTCCAATACTGGTAAAGTAGGGATTGCTTAAAAAAGAATTTTGAGCCAGAACTAAATCTGAACTGGCAAAAAGAGAATCGCCAACATCCGATACCACGATATGTTCAGAAGTTAAATGCGTTTGAAGACATTCAAAAACACGTTTCATTGTCGTTTTAGTTTCTGAGACAGCTGAAAATTTCTTTATGACAGTTTCGTGGCGAGAGGCATAGGGGAGAGAAAAAGATTGAGAAATCGTTAGGTTATTCAACCCATTGATATAGTCAACTAAGGAAAGAGAATAGTGATGATGGTCTATTGTTAATGAATCATGATTAACCACGATCTGATGCTTGTGATCGAGTTTTGTAGTGAAAATGCCTGTGTCAATATCATTGAAAATAACCCCTGCAATTAAAAGACAATCGCATTTCTTCACCGTTTCTAATGTTTTATCAGAACTCATCTCCCCTTGATAAACGCCAATAAAAAGAGGATGATGTTCATCGATTACTGTTTTGCCAAGCAAAGAGGAAACGAGAGGAATGTTGTACTTTTCGGCAAAACGGAGAAGGGGAGAATTTAGATTGAAACGGAGGATCTCATGACCCGCCCAAATGAGTGGATAATGGCAATTGGACAAAATTCTTTGAGTCTCATTTAAGACTTTATCTAGATCTGGTATTGGAGTTGTGCTAGAGGTAGATGTAGAAGAAATTGTAGGAAGATGGAGAAGAGGTTGGTCGACCATATCCCGCGGAAGTTCAAAATAGACCGGTTTTTTGTGTTCTAGGCATGAATGAAGAACGCGGTCAATCACTGCAGCTGCTGTACTGGGAAAATGTAACAATCCATGATCAATCGTTAGATTTTTAAAGATTTCCAATTGAGTACAATCACCATGTTCAGTCGCAACTTTATTCATTAAATGGTGACATTTTTTGTTTTTCTTGTACTCTCTTTCTGCAATGGCGCCGGAAATGATCACTAATGGATAATTTTCAATATAAGCTTGAGCCAGTGCTGAGATGATTTCGATTCCAACTCCATAAGTCACACATGCTACACCTAATCCCTTAAGATGGGCATATGCATTAGCTGAAAAACCTGCACTATTTTCACGTGTAGTATTGATAAATTGAATATGAGGATGTTGCTCAATGAGTTGATTAAATCGGAGGACATAATCGCCTGGAATGCCGAAAATATGCTTGGTTCCTAACGTGCAAAGACGGGCCAATAGATATTCTCCAACAGTTGTTGGATGGGAATTTTTAGAATTCATATTTTCCTTTTATAAAAATTTATCTTGGCAAGATTCGAGTTCTTTTTCAATTAATTCTCTTCCTTTGAGGGTAAATAGAGGGAGTGGCAGCCAAAAGCGCTTGAGTGTAAGCTTGTTTTGGAGAATTTAGCACTTCACTAGCGGGTCCTTGTTCAACCATTTTTCCTAAATAGAGAATGGCCACTTCATCTGAAATATAGCGGATAACGGAGACATCGTGTGATATAAACAAAAAACTGAATTGATAACTCTCTTTCAGTTCTATCAGTAAATTGAGAATTTGCGCTTGAAGAGAGACGTCTAAAGCTGAAACCGCTTCATCGCAAATGATTAATTTGGGATTAAGAGCAATGGCTCTACCAATGCAAATTCGTTGCTGTTGACCACCGGAAAACTCGTGAGGATAACTTAACATCATGTCGGGAGAAAGTCCGATTTTTATTAAAATATCTGCAACATGATCTCTTTGTTCATCCCTTGTGTTGACAATGTTATGATAGAGCAAAGGCTCTCCAATATTTTCACCTATTGTTTTTCGTGGATTTAAAGATGCGTATGGATCTTGAAAGATGATTTGAATCTCTTTGCGGAGCTTTCTTAAATCAGGCTGAGAAAGTTCAATGAGAGACTTTCCATTAAAATAAATGTCTCCTGCAGTGGGTTCTATTAGGCGAATAGCAGCTCTTGCTGCAGTGCTTTTCCCCGATCCAGACTCTCCGAGCATACCGAGAACTTTTCCGTTTGGAATGGCAAAGTCAATTCCATCGACTGCTTTAATATCACCGACATGGTGTCTAAAAAGGCCTGCATAGAGAGGAAAATACTTTTTCAATCCCTTGACTTCTAATATATTTTTTTCTACTAGTTTCATAACTCACCTGACGCAACATGGTGCGTATTTAGACTGAGCCATTCGCCTTAGGGTTCATAACTCACCTTACGCAACATGGCGCGTATTTAGGCTGAAGCCAAAGCTCCCGCGGTTAAACGATCGGAAAAGGGGGTGTATTGGGCAAATACACCCCCTTTTCCGATCGTTTAACCCCGGGGCTTTGGCTCAGTCTAAATGCACGCCATGTTGCGTAAGGTGAGTTATTAACTCACCTTACGCAACATGGCGCGTATTTAGGCTGAAGCCAAAGCTCCCGCGGTTAAACGATCGGAAAAGGGGGTGTATTGGGCAAATACACCCCCTTTTCCGATCGTTTAACCCCGGGGCTTTGGCTCAGTCTAAATGCACGCCATGTTGCGTAAGGTGAGTTATTAACTCACCTTACGCAACATGGCGCGTATTTAGGCTGAAGCCAAAGCTCCCGCGGTTAAACGATCGGAAAAGGGGGTGTATTGGGCAAATACACCCCCTTTTCCGATCGTTTAACCCCGGAGCTTTGGCTCAGTCTAAATGCACGCCATGTTGCGTAAGGTGAGTTCATAAGATAAAGTCGGGAGATTGAATCCGCTCATGGCTCTCTTTAGAGTCATCATAAAGCCAACATTTAGCTATATGGCTCGCATTTTGATCAATAATAAAATCTGGTAATGTCCCTTGCCGACATTTATCCATGACAAATGGACAACGGGTATGAAATTTACACCCTTTGGGAATATGTTTAAATACAGGGACATTACCGGGTATAGCAGCTAATTTTATACCGCGCTTTTGTAAAGCAGGACGAGCATTAAAAAGACCCATTGTATAGGGGTGAGCGCGATGGTCAAAAATATCATGCACATATCCCTTCTCAACTCTTTGAGCCGTATACATCACGATCACCTCATCGGCCATTTCTGCTACCACTCCCATGTCATGTGTAATCAATAAAATGGCCATTCCTTTTTGATCTTGTAAATTTCGCATCAATTTCAATACTTGTGCCTGGATTGTGGTGTCCAAAGCCGTTGTGGGTTCGTCAGCAATGAGAATATCTGGTTCGCACATTAAAGCCATGGCAATCATAACTCTTTGTTTCATTCCTCCTGATAACTGATGGGGATAATCTTTTAATCTTGCAGCAGGAGAAACAATGCCAACCTCTTCCAATGCTTGAAGCGCTCTTTCGGATGCATCACTTCCATATAGGTTTAGATGAAGTCTTGCAACTTCTATCATTTGATTTTCAATTGTATAAACAGGATTTAGAGCACTCACAGGATCTTGAAAAACCATCGCAATCTTTGCGCCACGAATTTTTCGCATTTCCTTTTCGCTAATTTCTAAAAGATTGCGTCCCTGGTAAAGAACTTGTCCTTTAGGGGGGAGTGCGGGTGGCCGAGGAAGAATGCGCATGAGGGAATGGGCGGTCAAGGATTTTCCGCATCCTGATTCACCTACTAAAGCAAGGGTTTTACCTGGGAATAAATCAAAGCTCAATTGATCGACAACTGTCCAAATATCGTGACCTATTTTAAGTTGAGTTGTCAAATCGCGTACACTTAAAAGTGGATCAGTGGGCATTACTTCAACCATTGATCTAATAATTGGAGAGCCCCCTCATGGAAATCTTTTAGATTATCCTTATCTAGAGGTTTATTTTTTTTCTTTTTTTTCTTTTCTCCCACACTATTCCTTTCAGGAGTCGATGGATTCTCTGTTTGAAATGCAGGTGCACTTGGTTTATTCGACGATGATTTAAACTCCCCTTCCCATGGAAAGGGTTGAGTGGTTGGAGGGGGATAAAGCTCTCCTTTTTCTGATAGCACCATATCCAAAATATTACCTAGTAACTTAACTTTATCTCCACCATGCGTTTGCGCTAATAATGAACTAATGCGAGCTGTCACTTTTTTCTTATCAACCTCGACCTTCCCTTTTGCTAAATGAAGGGGAATTTGCAAAATATAGGGCTCCTCTATCCCTTTAATACCAAAAGCAGATTGAAGTGCTTGGGCGGTAAGACCCAAAATAAAATCGGTTTCGTGAGTTATCAAATTAATCGACCCCCAATTGGCCAATGTGTAGGTGTTGCCAACTAACATGTCAAAGCGTTTCAGAGAAATAATCCCACGATTGAGGTCAAAAAAGATGGGGGTAAACCAAATGGTTAAATATTGACCTGTAAGGGGATGAATCATGCTTAATATAGATTTAAGTTGCCCTTCATTGCGAAAATTGATTTTTCCTAAATTCAAATTTCCTTTACCAATTTTGAGTTGATCTAATTGAAAAGGGATGAGTGGACATGAGAATTGTGAAGGATCGATTGTAAATGTCAGAGGATTTTCACCCCCATCTGCCGTACTTAATAGTGGGATATTAGGTGTTAAAAAAGTATTAATAAAAAGGGGGGTTATCTTAACAGATCCTTCGAGTGATTTATTAAGGGTTAAAACTCCATCCTTAAGTTTCCCATCCAAGTGGATTTGCCCTAGGGGTCCTTTCACATTAGTTTTTAGCGGTCCGTTAAGATTTTTAAGTTGAGTACTCAAACTTACATCTAACAAATCTCCAAATATTGATTCTATTTGCTTTTTCTGATTGGAATTTAATAGAAAAATGCTTTGAAAAAAAGGGGGGGGGAGCTGCTCTCCATTTAAATCAGCCTCAATCCCCATTTCAGACCACCGATTTAAGTGGTTTTCTTTGTCGAATAGTTGGAGCAAAGCCCCCTTTATTTTTAAAAGATTTTCCCCTTCCACTTCTGCTGAAAAATGAATATTTTCTTTTAAGTTTTCTGTGAAGACCCTTGCTGCCAATTTCCAAGAAGGAAGTGAAGAGTCTTGCCATTGAAGATTTGTTGTCGTAAACTTTAAATCAAAAGCCCCCTGATTGATCAAATTATCTTGTATGGGGATATCAAATTGAGATATTTTCCCTGTTGCTGTAAAAGAGGTTGACAATTGAAGATTATCTTCCATTCCAATCAGTTTTTTTATTTGCTGATAACTTTCTGGTGTAACAATTAAACGGAAAATAGGGAGTTTATTTTCATCATAAAGCTTCGCATGTTCTCCCAATTTAAGACGAATTTCTGTGTGTAAATTTTTACTGTCTATAGCCATATCCCAATAACCTGGCTTCTCTTTTGTTGGATCAAAAAAAGCTTTGAGGCTGAGGTCCAAAATAGGGCCGATAATGGGGCTTAATTCTGGCATTTCAAATAAAATATTTAGCGTGGTTGTAGGCATTCCAGAAAAGTTCAATCGAATTTCAGACTTAGTATGTGCAAAATCGTAGAAACCTGGTTGTAGCCAGAACTCCATAAGAGCCGATATTTGACTTGGTTTTGCATCTTTTTGTGTAAACGCAAGACCTTTGAGATTTGTATAAATATTTTGTCTTGGTGAATCAAATACCCATGAGACCAGCATATCTTTTAAAATAGGAGACTCACCCAAACTATTTTGAAAGGCAATTTTCTTAACTTGAAGTGTCCCTTGTAGATATAAATTCGATAGAGAAAATGTTTTTAAATTTAATTCCGTTGGATCAATAGTCAGTTTAATAGAGGTGTTTTCTTGAAGTTTGGGCCATTTTTTCTTAAATATTTGTTCTAATTCTTGTAAAGCTGCAGGCGATAAAGAGTATTGAATTTGAGCGGGTTGAGTTAATTCTAATAAATGGCGAGAATCAAAAATGGCCTCGATTTGAACATCGGTAATGGAATTGGTTAATTGCAATTGACCGAGAGTCATTTCCATTAAACCTTCTTTGCCCAATTCCCACTTTGAGAAATGATTGATTGCTAAGGGGTCAGGAATAAGAGGAGAAGAGATCCCATCAAAAGTTGAAATTGATATTTTTCCCGTTATGCTAGAATCAAAATTCCCTAAATTCTTTCCTTCAATTTTTAGCAAGAAATCATCTATTTGTAGATTGCCCCAAGAAATGAGTTTAGTGAGACGCAATTGGGAAGCTGAGGATTCCAAGTCAAATGAAGTGAATTGAGGGACATCTAGAGGCATACGAAATCGCTTGACATTAAAATTTAAATGACATGGTTGCTCTAAAGCGAGATGACTTTGGTTAAAAAAAGTTTGCAAACAGTCCGGAGACATTGTCCAGTAAAATTGAATCGGATGAAGCAAGGTAATCTCTTTCCCAATACTCAATTGTGCCTCTTTTAAAATCACTTTCGGAGTTTGAAATGAAAAAATCCCCAACCATTCCTCTTTATTTTTTGGTTGAATTTCAAGTTGGACATTGAGTGTCGGGCCAAATTTTTCTATTGTCCCCGGAAATTTATGAAAAAAAGGGATGATTTGGAGAGGGAGTTGAGATAGAGTCACAGTAGAGCGCATACTTTCCTGCGCTTGCTTGCTAAGATCAAAAAAATTTTTAGGTTTATTCATGACAGAAGTCAAGTGAAGATCAAATGGGGCTACACCTTGACGGGCTTGAGCTATCACCTCTATCTGCATGGATTTATCACATTTTGAACCATTTAAATGCGCTTGAAGATTGAGTAAATTGATTTCACCGACAGATCCAACGTCAAAAAGTGTTTCAGGAATCTTGAGTTCTATGTTGAATCCAAAAAAGCACGGATCATTGATTTTATCTTCTCCGAAGAAATTCAATGGAAATAGGAGGTCAGAAAAAATCACTTCCATATGAGAAGGTTTTAATAACTCAAAGTAAGCTGTTGTAAATGGGTTAACAAACTGAGGAATCAAATTTAAATGAAAAACACCAGGCGCTTTTAGTGATAAAACATCTTTGTTTATCACCCCCTTCAAATCACCTTGCATGAGGGGAGAGGTTAGCGTTAAGTTAAAGGCTAGTCCTTCATTACTTGGTTCTTTGTCGACATTTAAGTTTAAACGATCTCCTAATAAAGAATGGAATAACCCATTTAAATGGGGACTTTTAAGGGCAGCCAGTCGATCGACTAAATCAACCGGAAAATTCGTGACCCGAACTTGTAGGCTATCCTCTTTACTTCCGTTTGTGCTAAAATAATTTTGAGCATTTTCTTTGAATCCTTCCCAGTCAGAAGGGATCAATCCGTTTAGGGTAAGATTGATGTCAAATGAACCATTCAAATTGTCTTGTCGAGTGAGTCCCTTAATTTGAGCAGATAGGGGGTGGTTGGGCACAAAGAAATAACTTTCCACATTAACATCAGATAAAACGATGGTTGAGGATGAAAGAGGGGGCGTTGCGTAACTGACTTCGATCCCCAATGCTCGCTGTAAATTGGTTTCCCCTTTTTGATCCGTAATAATCGCAGCATTTAGATCCTTAATCTGAGTAAAACCCAAACAAAGATTTTTTCTTATTAATTGCCACAAAGTTGCTTCAGTTGAAAATTTTTCGAATTCCAAAACCGATTGACCTTCAGGATCTTTTAATAAAAATCCCTCTATTAATTGCCCTTTTCCCCAGTGTAGAGTGATTTGACGAATTTCTATGTTCCCAGGTATAGAATGATTGATCCATGTAATGGCTTGTCTCCGCCCCCAATCTGTGTTGATGATGGAGGGGAGCAATGAAATCAATAACATTGACAAAATTGATAAAAAAAGCAAAAAGCTGATAAAGCGGGATAAAACAGGATCCATTCCGATCTTCCTTTCAAAAGTCATAAGGGACTGTGAAGTAATAATTTAAACGAATGGATCGCGTGAAAGCTCCCGCGGTTGAACGATCGAAAGTGGGTCTGTATTATAATACTGACTCACTTTCGATTGATTCAACTCCGGAGCTTTGGCGCAATCCAAGCGTTTAAATTATTATTTCACAGTCCAAAATGACTTGAATTTAAAAGAAATTTAATTAAAAAGCAAGTATAATTAAAGATTTTGTTAAGATTTGATTTGTTTTGAATTAAATAAATTTTAGAGGTGTCTCATGTGGTCACGTACCTTATCAATCAAGGAAAAAAGTTTAACCTCTTTTCCGGAAGGCTCTATGAGAGAACTTTTACAAATTTCTTTTCCTTTGATTGTTGCATTGATGTCTTCAGGATTGATGCTGTTTTTAGATCGTCTATTTTTAGCGCATTATTCTTTAAATGCTTTAAATGCTGCCGCTCATGCCGGAGCTTCTGTTCAGTTTTTGCAATTTTGGTCAATTGCAACAGTATGCATTGCCGAAGTATTTGTTGGGCGCTACAACGGGGCAGGAAAAGTCGAAAAAGTGGGGCAGCCTGTTTGGCAGATGATTTGGTTGGCATTAGGGACATTTTTAATTTATTTACCCCTTGGAATTTTTGCAGGACCTTTTATTTTTTACAGTGAAAGTTATAAAGATTTAGAAATTGAATTTTTTAGTATTCTAACTTGTTTTATTCCCTTTGCTGCTCTATCCGCAGCTTTATCAGCCTTTTATATTGGAAGGGGAAAGGTCACATTCATGACAGCTGTTATGTTGGGATCTAATTTTTTGAATGTCTTTTTAGATGCTATTTTGATTTATGGCGTTTCTCCTTGGATTCCTTCATATGGCATTGCCGGAGCAGCTTGGGCAACGGGGATATCTCAAGCTTGTCAGGCCATTGTTTTATTCTCCTCTTTTTTCTGTCGATCTAATCGTTTACAATATGGGACTGGACGATGGAAAATCAATAAACGATTGTTTCTTAGTTGTATGCGTATAGGTCTTCCTTCAGCAGTTGCACATAGTTTGGAAATTTTAGCTTGGGTATTAATTTTTGAATTGATGTCTCGTTTAGGTTCAGATTATATGACAGTTGTCACCATTGCTCAGAGCATCTTATTCTTATTTAGTTTCATGACGGAAGGGGTGTCAAAAGGGGCAACAGCCATTGCAGCGAACTTTATTGGATCTCAAAAGCATGAATTAGTTTGGAAATTATTGATTTCCGGGACTAAATTTTATACATGCATTTTCCTCTTATTGAGTGTTTTTCTTGTTTGGCATCCAGCTCTTTTGATTAAATGGTTTATTCCTGAAAGCGAATCTTTGAGTCTTCAAACTTTAGAAACAATTCAAGTTGCCTGTTTTTGGGTTTGGATTTATTTTCTTTTCGATGGTGTGAGTTGGTTGCTTATAGGGCTCTTAACTGCTGCAGGAGATACTCCCTTTGTCATGAAAGTGGGAGGGATAGCCCCTTTGTTATTCGCCTTGCTACCGGTTTATCTCTTTGTCTTTCAATGGGAGGCGTCACCCTCCGTCACTTGGATGATGATTGCGTTCTATGCCTTTGCTTCAGCAATCATTTATTTTTGGCGATTTAGAAGCGAGAGGTGGAGGGAGTTGGCTCTGGCTTGCTAGGGACTGTGAGTTACTCACCTTACGCGCCATGTTGCGTAAGGTGAGTGAGTTACTTCACAGCCCTTTAATGAATGCTATTTTTTTGCACGAATAAGATAAGTCAGCAGAATACCGCTGATCAGTGCCATCATTCCACCAGGGATGAATTTGTAAGTGAGGAGAAAACGATAGGTAAAAAAGGTAAATAAGCAAGCCGTGAGAAAGGTGGCAATGTGATAAGCAACCATCTGTTTTTTCCCTATAAAGAGAGAGCAAATGAGTAAACACAGAGCAAAAAAACTTGAGGCAATGAGTGAAATTAAACTATGTGCGACGACATATCCGATGGTACCCCCGACAAGATTTAATAAAGCATAACAACCAACAAGAATTGCTTTTTGTTTCATGATAAACTCCTTTTGAAATTGTTGACCTTGATCGTCTCTTCGGGGCTGTGAAACAATAATTTACTCACCTTACGCAACATGGCGTGCATTTAGGCTTCAGTCTAAATACGCGCCATGTTGCGTAAGGTGAGTAATTTAAACGATTGGATCGCGCTAAAGCCCCGGACAAGAGATGAAGTATGCAAGAAACCTAAAATAAATGGTTGAATTTTTTTTTAAAGAGATTTAGATTCAGGAAAAGGTCTTAAATTCGAATTATCAAAGGAGGTTTGTATGTGCCAGTGTCAAAATCATTCAAGTTCTGGTTGCGGATGTCAGTCAAAAAATTGTTCATGTCCCTGTTGTAAAACGGGATGCGGCTGTCAATCATCCAATTCTTGTAGCTCTCACGGAAGCGGTGGGGGTTGTGATTATGCTGCAAAATTCCTAGATCTTGCAGATCAAGCCTGGATGGAAGTATTAAAAGAAAAAATTAAAGATCAAATTAAATCTAATGCAAAGAACATGGATGAGCTTGCTCATTTGATCGCAGAGGCCAATCATGAGCGATGGCATAAAAAAATAGAAAACAAACAAAGTACAGGATGCTATGAAGAAAAATTAAAAAATTTCTTTACTCAATCTTGTCATACACAATGTCAAAAGAAATAAAGTCAAAATTTTATAATTTCTTTCGAACGGGAGTTCCCCTTTTTAATGGAGTGATTTTTGATTCAAAAGCACTCCATTAAAAAAAAGAATTTCCGTTGCAGTGAGATTCGAGAGAAGAATAAACTGCTACTGGTTTAAAGTTTATGGGCATCCTCAAAAACTTAGGGACTGTGAAGTATTTCATAGTCCCTAAGAGTTGAAATTTCATATAAATTCAATTTAACCTCGATTTTGTAATTTTTTGGACGAAGATTCGAGAGAGAAGCAAACTTCAGCGTAATAAATTTCGGAGGAAGGGGTTTTTCACCCCTTCCGAGAAATTTATTTAGCTGAAGAAAGCTTCTCTCCGAAGCTGAGTTCAAAAAATTGCAAAGTCGAGTTAACGAGGAGTTTAAAAATTATGGAACCTTCTCGCTTATACTTACAACTTCCAACTGAATGGTCTCCTCATGAAACAAGCGAAGAGATTAAAAATGGAGTTGTTGAAGACACAATATATGTAAATGACGGTAATTTACGAAGTGAAGTTCTGTACCACTCTCCAAAAAGTGAAACAAAAAATTCACCTTTTGCATGCCGAGCCTCTTTGTACACTCAAAGTTGGATTAAAAATCAAAGTGATTCAAGTAAGAGACTTCTTTCTAATTTAAAAATAGCCAGCTCACCTCATATTCAAACTAGCAAAAAAGTTTTTTCAGCGGTTAACGACACCTTACCTTATTTAACTTCTCCTAAATCCTTCGGAGAGTGGACAGTTGAAGAGCAAACGGAAGCTGTTTCTAAACTTCGAAAATTGAATATTCCGATGGAAGATGATCTTATCATGAAGATATACTTTTTATTAAAAAAATATAATAAAGTGTTATGTTTCAATGAGTGTGTCAAATATCCAGCGATGTATGAGGTGAACGGATCTTTTAAAGAAGAGGGGACTGGAATTCGTTCGAATCAAATCTCTCTTGAATTGGAAATACATTCCTCAAAAAAAGCATCACTAATCTTTAGAGATGTAGCAGAGACATTTATCGGAAAAGGAACTTCTAAAGAAATTTGGAAAACATTCGCTTTAGATGAACCGGAACTAAGAGTCCACTCATTTGCGTTACTCCATGTGAATTCTACAAATCATGCTGTTAAAGAAGAAAGATGTTTTAATGAATTTAAAGGGAAGTCCTGGATCACAAAAATTTACAATATTTATTATTATTGTGTGAAAATCGAACAGCAACCGTTTGTGCAACAAATCATTGAGATGAAATATTATCCCAAAGATTTATTTACGGTTTTAAGTTCAGGTGGAATCACTAAGCAGACCCGTTTTTCTTATGGAATTCAATTGATGTTAGCCATTGAAGATTTTCATAATCGTGGTTACATCCATTGTGATCTAAAACCCGAAAATCTTTTAGTTGATGAAGAGGTTTTGGAAATTTTTCTAACTGATTTTGGCCTTTCTTGCACTTGTCAAGATAATGAGCTCCATAATGCAATGGGGACCCCCTCTTACATGAGTCCAGAAATCATCACAAAGTGTGTCGATTCATATAGTTTTCCTCTCGATATTTGGTCTGCTGGTTGTATTCTTTGGTTATTATTAAAAGGAACCGTCTATCCTTGGTATGAGGAAACAACTAAAAGCCACCCCAATTTTCTTAATGTGTTGAGAGAGATGAACACCTTTGATAAAATGAAAGTTGATTCAAGCAATCCAGAGCTTTTTTTGCTTTGGAATATGCTCCGTTTAGACCCTCTCCAACGGTGGTCAGCATCGCAAGTCTTGGTTGCACTCAGAAAATTAGAGAACGAATTTAACCAAAGATTGATTGCATAAGATTACCCGCTTACGGCACTTTCTCAACTGGCGCGCCACACCCGGTTAAATTTTGCCAATATGATTGCATCTCTGGTGAGAGATATCTCAATAAAAATTCATACTTAATGGGCCATAGATGGTGGTGCTCAGTATCAATAAAACAGATCTTGCCCCTCTTATTGAAAGGGATGTTTCCTCGGAATAATGAATCAATCAGCCCCTCTTCAGTGATAATGGTATGCAAAGCATTAAGGGTTTTTGAGGTGATTTTGTTTTTGAAAGATTTAGCATTTTCATAATGGTTGAGAAGATGCGCGTCTTCAACGATTAAAATAAAATTCTTTTGAAAATATTGAGGGTCATTAGGAGGCAAATGATTGAATGGAAGAGGATAAATCCACTTTTTTGGCACATCGAATTGTTTTTGATAGCCATGTGTATCAATGCTTTGTTGAATGGATAATGCCCCTGTCACCCGTTTGAAAAAATTATCCCATTCAGCTGCATCCTGTGTATCGAGATACGCCTTTACAAGATACTCTTTTAAACGTGGATGTTTTCCTACAACGAGATTTCCAGGGTTTTTTGGTGCATTTACTTTAAAACCTGCTGCTATAAAACTTTCTCTACACAAAGTCACCCGCTCTGCTTCAAAAATCTCGCTAAGAATGTGTTTAGTAGGGTGATTAAAGGGTAAAAAATAAGGTTTTAATTGATTCCATATTTCAAGGTCTACATATGGATTGTAAGGATATTCAGGAATTTCAAAGTTCTGTTTTTTCTCTTTTTCTTCCTCAAGAGCAATTTTAAACGAATGTAGAGTGATGGGGGAGTCAAAGATTTTTTGTTCATCAACAAGCGAAGCAGAGGCAATTTGAAAATTCACGAAGAAAAGAAAAATAAAAAACATTCTTATCACAATAAAATTTCACAAAGATGTTATTGATCTCAATTTTGTAATTTTTGGAGGAAGCTTCTTTCCGAAGCTGAGTTCAAAAAATTGCAAAGTCGAGATTGATATAATTTGACGCAAAATCGCAAAGGCTCGCAAAGGAGCAACAATACGTCGCACTATAACGGAAGTTCCCATTTTTAATGAATACTCTCTTTTCCGAAATTAATCACTCACCTTACGCTAGGGTGTTAATTTTGTGGTTTTTTTGAGGAAAAAAAATCACAAAAGTATTATCACAATTGCTTTCTTAACTTTTAACAAGAATGCAACCATGACTCGTATCAAAGAACCTGATCCCTATCTCGATGATCCACAAGTACCAAATTATAAAAGCCCTTCTCACCGTATTATAAAATC
>Ga0207067_10244_pt1 | contig 16311 bp, 9 predicted proteins | sample Alteio_BWMinCont_25_FD_153484 | JGI IMG/M metagenome (GOLD analysis project Ga0207067, IMG submission 153484) | Enriched cells from forest soil in Barre Woods Harvard Forest LTER site, Petersham, Massachusetts, United States -... | ecosystem: Environmental > Terrestrial > Soil > Temperate forest >...
GAAAAGCTGAAGAATGAGATTGCCTTGGCCGGTTGTTACAACAATCTGGGCAGAGTTTATCTGTCTTTAAATACCCTGGATCTTGCGCTTGATTTTCAGAAGAAGGCCTTGAAAATTCAGCAGGAGCAGCGTGCTGATGAAGATGTCGCCTTTACCTATAACTGCCTTGGTACTGTTTATGAAAGGACGAATAAATTAGCAGATGCTATTGTTTGCCATGAGCATGCGATCGCAATTGCTGCACAAACGGATAATAAGGAAATTCTGAAGGAAGCATACGGGGGCCTCGCAGGTATCTATGCCAAACAGAATAATTTTCAGAAAGCCTATCAGAATTACCTTTTGTTTGATGCAGCTAAGGAAGTAATCCTGAACAAGGAAAATTCCCGCAGCATTTTTGAGGTGACAGCTAAATATGAAACAGATAAGAAAGAAAAGGACAATGAACTTTTAACCAAGGACAAACAGAATGCAGATTTGTCTGCCAGCCACCAGCGTACTATTCTGGATTTGATGATCGGGGGGGCTTGCGGACTTCTGCTCCTTACTGTTATCATATTCAGGAGTTTTATTCAAAAGAAATCGGCTTTTAAGGAGTTAGCTGAGATGAATATAACGATCTCAAAACAGAAAGAGGAGGGAGAAAAGGACAGGAAGCGTTCGGAAGAGTTGCTGTTGAATATTTTACCCACAGAAACGGCTGAGGAGCTTAAGAATTATGGAAAGGCTGCTCCCCGGCAATACAAGATGGTGACGGTTTTGTTTACTGATTTCAAGGGGTTCACAAAGATTGCTGAGAAGCTGACTCCGGAACAACTTGTGTTTGAACTGGATCATTGTTTCAGGCATTTTGACGAGATCATGAGCCGCTACGGGATTGAAAAAATAAAAACAATTGGGGATGCGTATATGTGTGCCGGCGGAATTCCTATCCGTAACCGCAGTAATCCGGTGGATGTGATATTGGCTGCTCTGGAGGTAATTGATTTTATTGAGAACTGGAAAAAGGAGAAAATAATCAAGGGTAAAGAAACCTGGGAGATTCGCGTTGGAATTCATACGGGCCCTGTTGTAGCTGGAATCGTGGGCAGCAAAAAGTTTGCCTATGATATCTGGGGAGATACGGTAAACACTGCTTCCCGAATGGAGTCGAGCGGAGAACCGGGGAAGATCAATATCTCAGGTGAAACGTATAGTTATGTAAACAGTTTCTACGATTGTACTTTCCGCGGAAAAATTCCGGCCAAGAACAAGGGTGAGATCGAGATGTATTTTGTGGACCGGATTAAACCACGCCTGTCGGTAAATCTGGAAGGCCGCTCTCCGAATGACGAGTTTTTCAAATTACTTTCTACCAACCTGGCTAATCGCATTAACTACAAAGACGCAGGGCAACATATCATCAAATTATTATCTGAGTTCCTTCCGGAGAACCTGGCGTATCATAATATTCAGCATACGCTGAATGTTTGCAGTTCGGTTGAGAAAATTGCGAAGCTGGAGGGTGTTGAGAGTGAAGAACAGATTGACCTGCTTAAAACAGCGGCTTTGTTCCATGACGCGGGATTTATCCGAAGGTACGATCACAATGAGGAAATTGGTGTGGAAATTGCGCGTGAGGTATTGCCTCAGTACGGTTACAGTAAAAAGCAGATTAACATGGTTGCGCGTTTGATTATGGTGACTCAGGTTCCTCAGCAACCGAATGATTTAATGGAACAGATTATGTGTGATGCGGACCTTGATTATCTGGGTCGCAATGATTTTCATGATACTGCGGATACGCTGCGCGTTGAGCTGATGGCGTATAATAAGATTTCTTCCCGCAGGCAGTTTGATGAGGTGCAGATTAAGTTCCTGGAAACTCATCATTACTTTACCGCTTCGTCTGTTAAGCGCAGGGGTGAGAAGAAGGTGGTTTATCTGCAGGAGATCAGGGACAGGTATGCGAAGGGGGATTATGCGGATGAGGTGAAAGCTTAAAAATAAAACAGCATTCATCGCTGACAATAAATCGGGAATTTTTTGATGCTATTTCTTCAGCGCAGGCGAACTCGGCCTGTGGCCTCGGACAGCGCCTGCTTGCGTCAAATGCCCTGCCCTCAAATAGCATCAAAAAATGCTTGCGCTCTTGCACTCCTCCCGATTTCTTCTAGGCTCTTCATTGCTGTTTTCTTTTTTTTATTGAGTGGAATTTGCTCAAGTATTGTGACTTGCGTTATTTACCTCTTTTTCCTACATTGTAAAGTTAATAAACCTCAATTTTCACATTACAGATACTATAGTGGATGAAAGACAACTTGAAATGGTTATTTTTTATAATTTTTGTCGCTTTTATTTTCAATAGTTGCCAAAAGTATCAAGGTGATTCTTTCGTCTCTTTACAGACCCCTTATTACAGATTGGTTGGGTTCAACTGGCAAATCGTTTCTTACCAAATTAATGCAACTGAGCATAGCCACGATTTTGACAGTTTGTTGACACCGGAAACCCTTACCGATTTCAACTTAATTTTTGGCCCTTATTATTCAGGGGATGATTATACCGCTTTTTGTAATTTTAAAGATAACTCAGGCAAGGATTTGAATATTCATGGTAAAGGTGAAACCAATGATTTTTATTGGGATTTTCAAAACTTGACTTTTAACGATAATTCTAATAATGGAGTTATTAATTTTCATGGTTGGGGTCAACCTGGCAATGGCAATATGGTTCCTGTGAGTACAGATAATTTTTATAATTTCTTTTTCCAGCCAATTACAACTTCAGCAACGAATTGGAATGTTATTGAATTAGACCAACATAAATTGCATTTGCACAATGGGAAGGTTGATATTTACTTTAAAAAATGAGCATGACATTCATTTTATAGCTGACTATGAAAAACGCCATCTGTTTTTTGTTGGTCATTGCCTTACTTCTTAACTCAGGGTGTGCTACCGTTTTTACCGGAACATCATCTTCAAATCATTGCAAACGAAAGCCCAAAGCAGGAGAGCCCAAAAGAGAAATCAATTCAAGAGCTTTAATTGCAGATATTATAATTTTCCCGCCAAGTCTTATTGTAGATTTTGCTGACGGAGCTATTTGGCTACCATGTGGATATTCAAGACCGGCCTTTTCGTCTGAAACAGGCGTACTAAAACCAATATTCCCAGTTCCAGACACTGTTAAAAAAAAGCAGGAAAGAATTACATTGGATTTGAAATTGGCGGTACCGGACTTTTATATTCCCTGAATTATGAACGCAGCATTTCAATTAAGAAAAATATAATTCAAAGCATAAAAATTGGGGCCAGCCAGCCTTTTATATATGGTGTTGACCAATTATTTGTACCGATTGATTACACTGTATATTTAGGAAAAGGCGATATTCAGTTTCTGGCAGGTCTTGGGATAACTGTTTTAATAAGTCCATCAGCTTTTCCAGCAAGTCCAGCTGCTCGGGCTGATTACAGGCAATTATACCAATCCAACCCTTCTTTAGCTCTGGACAAATATGGAGTCACAAAATATGAACAACCGTTAGATTTGGCTTATACTGCAAGAATAGGATTAAGGGTTGGTACTAAAAATCGAGTTGTTTGGTTTGCTTACGTAAATTGTTTTTACATGAGACTTAATTTGGATTATTACTTCCAGCCGACCTGGTTTTCTGCAGGATTTAGCGTTAAGCTTTCAAAATAAGTTCAATTGAAATTAAAGAAATGAATGAGTAAAGCTTCGGGTTGGCTAGCACACTTGCCGGCTTAAACTGCCACAGGCTGTTTGCACTGTGGTGCCCTTTTAACTTAATAAGATACCAATAAACAAGCAAAAACAGCCACTTAAAAAGTTTAGATTACATATCTTGAATTTTGCTGTTACTTTATTGTAACATATTTTTTTGAATTACGTTTAACTGCTTTTAGATATACATTCTTTTCGACACAATATAAAATTTACATATGAAATCATCGCTACGCTACCAATCAAAAAAGGAACAATTCAAAAACACGCTAATGAAACGAAATATACTCCTGATTGCATTATTTTCCTTTGTAAGAATTACAATTGCGCAATGGCAACCAACTTCAGGCCCTAATGGCGGAAGTGTCTGTTCTTTTGCAGCCATAGGAACGAGTATATTTGCTGGTACTAATGGGGCAGGCGTTCTTCTGTCGACAAATAATGGAAGCAATTGGTCTCAGGCTAGTGCAGGGCTCACTTACCCATACATTAATTCCCTTTTAGTTATTGGCAATAACCTTTTTGCAGGAGCAGCAGATATAACAAATCGCCAAGGTGGAGTATTTATTTCAACAAATAATGGAACCAGTTGGAATATTCTCAATAATGGATTGCCGAATATTCCTATTTCCATGGTTTGCAATATTGGGTCGGCTATTTTCGCAGGTGGATATGCCGGTACTTACATTTCTTATAATAATGGAGCGAATTGGTCAGAAACTATTAACAGTACTATTGGTGCTATTGCACAAAGCGGAACAAATCTGGTTGGTTGTGGTAATAACAATTTATTTCTTTCCCTCGACACTGGGAAAACCTGGTTGCTGGATTCAGTTGGAATTGGTTCCGGGACATTTGCAGGAGTTGTAGCATGTGGCCCCTATGTGTTTGCAGCAACTCAGCAGCGTGGAATATTCCGTTCGGCCGACAATGGATTAAGTTGGTCATTGATTACAACCTCACTTATTGATTCACAATCAGTTTATAATATATTATTTAGTACGCTAATAGTAACCGGAACCACTTTGTATGCTGGCACTGTCAGTTCAGGTCTTCTTGTTTCAACAGATTTCGGCCTAACATGGACTAGTATAGTTTATTACCCGAATATTCAGGGCATTTATGCCAATGGAAGCAATTTATTTTTAGGCTTACAATATTCAGGAGTTGCACTATCCACGGATGGTGGTTCTACGTGGTCAAATAATATAAATACAGGTTTAAATATTACAAACACTGTCGCTTTGATGGCCAAAGATTCAATTTTATTTTCTGGAGTTGATTCCTGGGGAGATTACAGGTCGACCAATAATGGGGCATCATGGATTGCCGATACCACAGCAACCGTTGGAATGGGCTCGTCCTCTTTTGCTTATAATGGAACATCACTATTTGCAATTAATGATGGTACCTCTGGCATTTTCCAATCTAATGATTATGGGAATACCTGGACAACAGTTACAAGTGGGTTATCGAATCAGTATGTAAGTTCGCTGGCAGCTGGCAGTGGTATTTTGTTGGCAGGAACAATTAATCCGTTAGATGTAGGTACAGATACTGGCGGAGTATTTATTTCAACCAATAATGGCTACTCTTGGTCTGAAACCAGTCTGACAGGAATGAATATAAACGCTATTGGAATATTCGGGAATCAGATTTACGCCGGAGGCTCAAATGAAGGCGCATTCCTTGGTTTATTTAAGTCAACAAACAACGGCACAACTTGGAGTCCTACTGGTTTGCCTACCATATTTTGTGTCCGCTCAATAATGATGAATGGAAACAATTTGTACGTTGGCACAGGCGATGCAGTAGGAGATGGAGATGGAATGTTTTTATCTTCAGATGGTGGAAATACCTGGACAACAATCAATAATGGACTTTCCAATACGGATATTCATTCAATCATTGTTAGCGGTAGTGTAATTTTTGTTGGAACCTACCAAGGTGTTTTTATGTCCACAACTAATGGTAAAAGTTGGATAAATATTAGTCTGGATATGGTAAACAGCTCAATAAATACCCTTGCTATCCTTGGCAATAATCTATTTGCCGCCACTAACGGAAGCAGTGTCTGGTTTGCACCAATTGATTCTTTGGAAAAACACAGTCTGGTATGGCCTGGAGACGCAAATAATGACGGTAAAGTAGACAACACAGATTTACTGGCAATTGGTTTGGGATACGGAAGGACAGGAACTATACGCCAGAATTCTTCAATAACCTGGATTGGTCAGTCTTCCCAGGACTGGACAGATAGTCTCGCAACCGGAACCAATGACAAATATGTTGATTGCAACGGAGATGGCATAATAAATGGAAATGATACGATTGCCGTTCTTTTGAATTATGACTCCATTCAGTCCTATAAGTTGAAGTATCAAATGTTTGATGAAACCCTTCCTGAATTATATATAAAATGTGCAAATGATAGCCTTGCTCCGGGAGGCATGGTATTGATACAAATTGGGTTAGGAAATAGTTCTTTGCCAGTAAGTAATATTTATGGACTGGCCTTTTCTATTGATTATAGCAACCCGGCTTTAGTTGATATTATGAGCAGCAAATTTTCATCCGTTACCTCCTGGCTCGGAACAAAAGGGAGTAACTTAATATCACTTTGCCATGCTAATACTTCATCTGCAAATGCTAACCTGGCAATTTGCAAAACCGATAAAGCCAATAGTTCGGGTTTTGGTGTTATTGGAGAGTTTACTTGCACATTACAGAACCCTATAACCAGCACTAATTATCAAAATCTGAAATTTTCTATAAGCGATGTTACTTTAATAAATAATAATGGAACTATCTTAAATATAACTGCCGGATCAGATTCAGTTGTTGTAAAGGGTTCACCTGCCGGGATAAAAGAAACCCAGCTTCAAATTCAAATAGGTATCTACCCAAATCCAGCAAACGATAATTTCGTTATTGAAACCACTGCTATGGATAAACAACTTCTGCGAATATTCGACGTCACAGGAAATCTCATCCTTACCCAAGTCCTCAATTCGCCATCGACCACAATCAATGCTCAAGATTTTGCCCAGGGTTTTTATGATGTCTGCGTATCCGGGAACGAAGGTAGAACTAACCAGAGGCTGGTTATTGTCCGGTAACCTTTCCTCCCAGGAAAGGTCAGATTCTGAAAAAGGAGCGAGTAAATGAACGTACTATGTAAAAATCACGTTCTTAGACAACGTAACATTAACCGGGTTGATACAAAGCACCGGTATCTGTGTTTCATTGGTGATGATCTGCTGTTCTTCGGGGCCGGCGATGAACTCGGTGAGGCCGATGTCCTGAATGTTGAGCATGGTGATCAAATCGGCATCTATTCTCGACGAATACTGTAAAAGTTGTTTTACGAAATTTCCTGGTTTTTCAGCATGCTCTGTTTCAAAAACTATTTTGTGAATGTTCATTTCGCTTTTGGTATAATTCAGATTGCGAACTGCTGTATTCTTCAGGTATTCGTCTGTTTCCAAGGGAGAAAATACGTACACTTTGGAATTAAAATATTTTGCCATGTGTATGGTGAGTGCAATTTTTTGTTTGGTCTCCTTGGCTAATTCGAGCGGGAGAACAATTTTTGCATAACCGTTACGGATGTTGCGTTGCTGAACAACGATGAAGGGTACTTTTGAATTGGTGATTACTTTTAATGCATAGCTTCCAGTGATGTGCTGGAAGCCTTTGGCTCCATGCGTCCCCATAAAAATCAGCTGGGCGTTAATTTCAGTGGCTACTTTCCCGATGTCGTCAAAAATATTTCCTACCCTTACAATGAAATCTGCCTTGATATTGTGTGCTTTGCTTAAGTCTGCTGTTATTTTCAGAAGTTTCTTTTTGTTCTCTTCTACGTCTTTTTCTTTAGCGATGACATGCAACAGGACAATTTCTCCATTCAGGGTCTGGGCAAGTTTAACAGCGTGGTTGACGGCACAATCAGCTACTTTGCTGTAATCGGTTGGAATAAGGAATTTAGTGATCTCCATAAAAAAATTGTTAATTTTATTCGCTTAATCGGTAAAGTATAGTGATAAGTAATAACGTTTAAACGATAAGGTTATTCTCTATACATGCGAATATAGTTATTTTAAATAAAATAACGAATTGGATAGTTTAAAGGATATAGAATTACAGCTCAGGGGTAATGCGGAAGCTCTTTACAAGGAGGCCAATACCCATCAGGTTTCGGGCGATTATGACCTGAGTAATCAGAAGGCTATTGAAGCTGTAGAGGCTTTCCGTAAACTCAAGGATCAGGAAGGTGAAACCAAGGCTATTTATTTGCTGGGAATGAATAGTTTGCTTCAGGGGGGCAAGCTGAAAAAGCTGAACGAGGAAGTGGAGGAAAAAAACAGGAGTATCATGGAAAGCCTGGATTATGCCAAACACATTCAGGAGTCCATACTTCCCCATACCAGTATGCTCCGGCAGTATTTTTCTGATTCCTTTGTTTTTGCCCGCGCAAAGGATATTATCAGCGGTGACTTCTTCTGGATTTATGAAAAGGAGAATGAAATTCTGGTGGCTGCTGTGGATTGTACGGGTCATGGTGTTTCAGGCTCTTTGATGTCCGTAGTTGCGAACAGCCTGCTGAATCAGGTGACCAGCAATCAATGGATGCCCAATCCTTCGTTTATTTTAAATGAGGTAAATCATTATATGCAGCGTACGCTGGCTGCCCATGATGACAGTGGTTTAAGGGACAGTATGGATATTGCACTTTTGTCTATTGCCAGAACGAAGACGGATTTGCTGTTTGCAGGAGCACATAATTCCCTGTACATAATTTCGGGTGGAATCCTGACGGAATACAGGGGAGATGATATTTCAATGGGTAATGGTGCATCCGCCAAGTTTTCAGGTCATAAGATCAAGCTGAAAAAGGGGGATTGCCTTTATGTTTTCACAGATGGGTATGCGGACCAGAAAGGAGGCCCGAATAACAGAAAGTTTTATTATGACCCTTTTAAAGCACTTCTGCTTAGCATTCACACTCTGCCGATGGAGAAACAGAAGATACAGCTTCACAGGGCCATGGATGAATGGATGGGCGAAACAAAGCAGATTGACGATATGCTGATCATTGGAATTCGGATTTAGTTATGGTGAACGCTGAAGTTAATCGTGTGGATCTGCTGATTGAGAAGGCCTGGACGATTCGTCTTTCGGATACACAAAGGGCGTTGGAATTGTCTCAGGAAGCATATGGCCTTTTGGTCAACTCGGATGATACGAAGGGGCTGGCATCTGGCTTAAGAAATCTTGCCATTTGCAATCAAATCCTGCTGGATTTCGAAAATTCTTTACTGTTTTGTTATCAGGCTTTGCCTCTTTATGAATCATTAAAAGATGAGAAAGGGGTGGCCCTTATTTATTCTTTTATCGGCACCAATTTTTTCCAGTTAAGCGATTATGAAAATGCGCTGATGTACCATTTGAAGGCGCTCAAAATAAGGGAACAGCTCAAAAGTGATGTTGATCATTCTTCTTCCCTGCTGAGTATTGCCAATGTTTATGCGACCATAAAAGAGTATGAGAAGGCGCTTGGGTATTATCTGGAAAGTGAAAAATTAGCCATCGGCCTGAGTGATAAAACGGTCTGGGCCAAGGTGCTGAATGGTATTGGCGGAATGCACATGGCCTGCGGCGATTATGAAAAGGCGATCGACTGTTTCATTCAAAGTGTAAATATCAAAAAGGAGTTGGGGGATATACGCAGCACGGCGTCTACCTTGCGTAACATGGGGGATTGTTCCATCGAACTCAGGGATTTTGAAAATGCCCAGCAATGCCTGATGGAGAGCAAGAAAATTGCTGTTGAATTTGGAGACCGCTCGATTGAAGCTGCCTGTCTGCAGACTTTCGGCAAGTTGTTTCTAGTGAAGAAGATGCTTCCCGAGGCCATTGACCAGGCCAGGCGCTCATTGGGAATTTTCACGGAGCTTAAATCTATCAAGGAACAGTCGAACTGTCATAAATTACTGGCAGATGCATGGTTTTTGAAAGGCGGGTTTGAACTGGCCTATACGCATTTGAATTCGTATTTTCTATTAAAGGAGGAAGTGACGCACCTTGAGTCGGCAAAAAAAATTGAGAATTTAATTCTGGTGCGGCAAATTGAAACGATGAAGAATGAATCGGAAATTGAACGCCTTAAAAAGGTTGAATTGAAGACAGCCTACCGGCAGATTGAAGAAAAAAATAATAATATTCTGGACAGTATTGAATATGCCAAATACATACAGGAAACGCTGCTCCCGAATGAAGAAAGCATTAAACTGAGTTTCAAGGAGTCATTTGTTTTTTTTCTACCCAAGGATATTGTAAGCGGTGATTTTTACCTGCATTACCGGATAGGGGATAAGGTCCTGCTGGCTGTGGTGGATTGTACGGGTCACGGTGTGCCGGGAGCTTTTATGTCGCTGGCAGGAAACAATATATTAGAACACATTATTAAGACTCAGAAAGTGTATGAGCCTAAATTTGTTTTAAAGGAGCTTAATAATGCGATTGTGGAAAAGTTTAAGAAAGGGGATGAACTATCGTCGGCTAAAAATGGAATGGACATCGCATTTTGTTCTATTGATACGACTACTCTGCAGATGGAGTATGCAGGCGCCCATAATCCGGTTTACCTTGTGCATTCAGGGGAACTTACAGAAATGAAGTCGGACAGAATAATTATTGGAATTAATGGTGATCAGGAGTTTTCGCAACAGAAGATTCAACTGCAAAAAGGCGATATGGTTTATCTTTTCAGCGATGGGTTCGCCGACCAGAAGGGAGGGGGGAAGGGGCTGAAATTTTATTATCCTCCATTTAAACAATTGCTGATGGATATCAGCGCTTATGCTGTTGCGGAGCAAAAGAGTCAACTTGGTTTGAGGCTTGCGGAATGGAAAGGGAGTGAGGGCCAGACAGATGATGTTACTGTTATCGGCTTGAGACTGTGATTTTGCTTGCAAAATTGCAGGACGAAAGTCTGAGAACAGGATACCCGGAGGGTGAACTATCATAGGAGTAAGGATTTAATTATTTACAGCATTTATGTTTTTTTACTGTGCCTCCTGAAGCGATCGCTTTTATTATGCATTACGGATACCTTGCGGTTTTCCTGATTGTCTTTTCTCAGGAAGTGGGGATTCCAAATCCCATACCGAATGAACTGGTATTGATGTTCACCGGTTACCTGACTTTTAAGGGGATATTGGTTTTGCCGTTGGTTATTTTAGTTGCTGTGTCTGCCGACTTTATTGGCACCAGTATACTTTACGCGGTTTTTTATTTTTCAGGTGTTTTTATTATGAAACATAAACCGCGCTGGTTTCCCGTTTCGGAAAGTTCCATCAGTAAATTGAGTGCACGGATAGTTAAGGGTGGAATATGGAGACTTTATCTTTGCCGCCTGACTCCTTTTCTCAGGGGCTATACTTCCATTATTGCAGGTTTATTGAAAATTAAACCCAGAACTTTTTTGCCAGTTGCGGCTATTTCAGCTTCTACCTGGGCGGCCGGCTATGTCATAGCAGGGCGTTTGCTTGGACCCTGGTGGAGTTATGCGGGGGCCAAACTGGGAAGTATGAAATATTATATACTCCTTGGCGTGGTGCTTGTTTTTCTTATTGTGGGGCTTGTAAAATACTTCTGTGATCGGGCTGCGGACGCAGCAAAAACACATTCCTAACATCCTTTCTGTCAATCACTTGCGATTTGTTTTCAATTCTTTTATGGAATTGTCTGTTGCTGTACATCTTATAATTAAAGCAAATAGAAACAATTCTAAAAAATTCCATTATGCAAAAGAAAACAATCAGACAGATACTTGCAGCGACCACAGGTGTTGCTGCTCTGGCAGGCCTTATTGGTTGGGTAACACCAACTGATCTATTGAATCAGGCAGTTGACAATGCGTTTATTTTAAACCTGAGAGCGAATCTGAATGAACATACCAAGCTCTGGCCGGAGGAGCGGGTTTACCTGCAATCGGATAAGCCTTTCTATGAGCCGGGTTCTACGATTTGGTTCAGTGCCTATCTGCGGGACGGGAAAAATTTAAAGGCGTCGGTGCAAAGCGAAGTCCTGCATGTGGATCTGATTGGCCCTAAAGGGAATGTAGAGCAAACGTTAAACCTGATTGCGAAGGAGGGAAAAGCTGCGGGCGATTTTAGTTTGGGCGAGGAGGCTGCGGGGGGAATGTATAAACTAAAGGCTTATACTAACTGGCAAAAGAATGATGGCTCATCGTTTGGTTTTGAGAAAGAAATACAGGTACAGGATATTGTGCTTCCTAATTTAAAGATGAAACTCGAGTTCGAGAAGAAGGCTTTTGGTTGCGGAGATGAGGTCATTGCGAAACTGGAATTAAATACGAATGAAAATAAGGCATTGGGGGATTACAAGGTTAGGTTTGTGGCTTCTCTGGAAGGCAAGAAGATTACTGAAAGTTCTGTGCTGACAGATGCTGAAGGGCTTAGCTATATACATTTTAAACTTCCTTCAGATCTGCATACGACGGATGGATTGGTCAATGTATTGATTGATTACAATGGAAGCACTGAAAGTATTTCACGCGCTATTCCGATTGTCCTGAATAAAATCAAGTTTGCTTTATTTCCGGAAGGGGGAGACCTTGTTACAAATATGCAAAGCAATGTGGCCTTTCGTGCCTTGAATGAATTTGACAAACCGGCAGACGTGGAGGGTGAGGTCCGTAACTCAAAGGGGGCTGTTGTTGAGACTTTTAAAAGTTTCCACCTTGGAATGGGCTCGTTTAGTTTTAATCCCCAAAAGGATGAAAAATATTTTGTGAAAATTACTAAACCTGAGGGAATTAAAGAAGTTTTTGATTTGCCGGAAGCGCTTCCAAGGGGTTATGTCATGAGTGTCAGGAATTCATCTTCCGGTAATATTGAGTTGGGTATTAACTCTTCGGAACAGGAAGAATTATCGGTGGTGGCTCAGGTGAGGGGAGAAATTTATTTTTCTTCTGCTATCAATGCGCAAGAGGGGTTAAATAAGCTGACTATTCCGGTTGCTAAATTCCCTATAGGGGTTTGCCAGATCACTTTGTTTGACAGTAAGGGAATAGAGCGGGCTGAAAGGCTTGCTTTTGTACATCATGATAAACAACTTTCTATTGGTGTCAGTACAGATAAGGAGAAGTATTTACCCAGAGAAAAGGTTAAGCTGACCGTGAGTGTCAAAGATGAAAGGGGAATGCCAATGCCGGCGAACTTATCCCTCTCTGTGGTGAACGATCAGTTACTTTCTTTTGCGGATGATAAATCGGGAAATATCCTAACTGAGTTGTTGTTACAACAGGATGTGAAGGGTAAAATTGAAGAACCGGGATTTTATTTTGATGCGAAAGAAGAAAAAGCAGGGAAAGCGCTTGATTATCTGTTGATGACCGCAGGCTGGAGAAAATTTACCTGGGAGCAGGTGCAGTCAAATAAGGTTAATGCTCCTGAATTTGCTGTGGAGAAAGTTGTTCTGAATTCGAATGTGGTGAGCCGTACAGCCGTAGCAGAAGATGTTATGGAGGAAATGGCTCCGGTTGCAAATGCCATGAGAGGTGCGGGTAATGATGAGGCAAGAAAAATGGCCATTGCAAAGGCGGAAAATGGCGCTAAGAAAAAGAGCGAGGGAGAACAATTATTTGCTCCTGTTATGGCTATAGCAGTGGCTAATCGTCCTGAACAGAGTAAGAAAATGGAAATCCGTCATGAAATGCTTAAGGCAGACGTGAAAGAAAGGAATGAGGATGCCAGGAAAAAAGCTAAACTCGAAGATCAGAATTTTAAAAGAGCAGGATTTCCTGAGGCAGCTCAGGCAATGGGTAATGCGGTTGCCAATAACGCGCTGGAAATGGATCAGGAAGCGGTTTTTGCAAAACCTGCGGTTAATCCGATTACCTATTACAGGGCCCGCTTATTTGCGGCTCCTGTGTATGACAAGGCTCAAACGGTTGATGTTCGTACAGATTTTCGTTCCACCGTGTTCTGGGAGCCTAACCTGGTGGTTGACCGCACTGGCAAGAAGACCATCGAATTTTATAACTCGGATGATATTTCTTCTTTCCGCACTACTATTGAAGGGTTGAGTCCTGATGGCGGAGTTGGACGGACCGAACAAACCTATTTTACACAACTGCCTTTTGCCATGAGTGCCAAGGTCCCGGTGGAAGTGGCAACTTCGGATATTGTTTCCATTCCCGTGACGTTGAAAAATAATACCAATGAACCACTGGGAGGTGCCTTTACAATTAGTGCTCCGGATGGATTGCAGGCTATTTCAGAACCAGATTTAGCACAGACCATAATGCCAGGGCAGGCTAGAGTAGTTTACCTGGATTATAAAGTATTAAACAAACCTGGTAAGGGAGATTTTACCATTTCCTTTAAAAGTTGCGGGCTGAAAGATGCCTTTATTCAAAACATTAAAATGGTTTCTAAAGGTTTCCCCGCTGTTGCTTCTTTTTCCGGTCAAGAGGTGGAAAAAGAATATACCATTGATATGGAAAATGTAGTGGATGGATCTGTGAAAGCTTCTTTCAGCGCTTACCCGAATGTAGTGAGTGACCTTATGAAGGGCGTAGAGGGAATATTGCAGGAGCCTTATGGATGTTTTGAGCAGACTTCCTGCACGGCATATCCTAACGCGATGGTTTTGAATTACCTTAATTCAACTGATAGTAAGGATGTAAACACCTTATCGCGTGCAAATGCTTTACTGGACAAAGGTTATAACCGTCTCTGTACCTTTGAAACCAAAGAAAAGGGATATGAATGGTTTGGGGCGGCACCCGGACATGAAGGGTTGAGCGCATATGGACTGCTTGAATTTGCGGATATGAAAAAGGCAGGCGAAAAAGTAGATCAGAAAATGGTGGACCGCACTGCTGAATGGATCATGAGCCACAAGGATGGGAAGGGCGGATTTGCACGCAATCAGCATGCGTTGCATGACTATGGGAGAATAAGCAATGAAATATTAAATGCCTATATCGTTTATGCTGTGGCCGAAGCGGGGTATACTGATATCAGGCAGGAGTTTGAAACTTCTTATGAGAGGGCATTAGCAACGAAGGACCCTTATATGCTTGCGCTGATGTGCAATGCAGCTTTTAAGCTGAATGAAACTCAAAAGGCCTCCGCTGCAATGAATCTATTGCTCAGTTTGCAGGGCAAGGATGGAAGCTGGAATGGGTTGACACATTCAATTACCTATTCACAGGGAAGATCCTTAACCATTGAAACGACTGCTATTGCTACTATGGCTATGCTTAAGAATTCCGGAAAAAATTTAGCCGAGCTGAAAAGTGCAATAGACTTTATTGTAAAATCAAGGGATGGATCGGGCACTTTCAGCAGCACACAAGGCACTATCCTGGCACTTAAGGCGCTTACAGAGTTTGCGATTGCAAGCAAGAAAACAACTGAAGGCGGAACGATAGCTGTGTTTGTGGATGGAAGAAAGGTGGCTGAAAGGAATTACAAAGCTGGTGATAAAGGTGCAATTGTGATTGACAGCCTGGAACGATTTATGAGTTCCGGAAAGCATATCGTTAAGGTGAAATACATGGGTGTGAAAGTTCCGCTTCCCTATTCTGTTGCGGTGAACTGGAATACTTTTTTACCGGTTAGCGATCTGTCATGTGGTGTAAATCTTACAACACGTCTCGCGTCCAAAAATACAAGAGTTGGGGAGACAGTTCGTTATTCAGCAACGCTTAGCAACCTGAAAAATACGGAGATCCCAAGCACTATGGTTTTAATCGGGATACCCGCCGGATTAACTGTTCAACCCTGGCAGTTAAAGGAGATGCAGGAGAAAAAACTGTTTGATTACTATGAAGTGAAAGGGAATCAGATTATGATCTATTACAGAGGGATGGCTCCTAATGATGTGAAGCAGATTAACCTTGATCTGAAGGCGGAAGTGCCGGGAGAGTTTGATGCTCCCGCTTCTTCCGGATACCTGTATTATACAAATGAATTCAAGAGCTGGAGTGGGGTGGACAGAATTAAGATCAGTAAGATCTGAAGTTTTTGGGAATGCAGAGCTGCCATTCATTTAAAACTGTAAACAGGATGAAAACGTTAATCAAAATAGTAATATGTTGCTGGGTTTTGACTTTCCCGTCGCTTTATGCTCAGGCGAAACCACCTAAGGATGATCCGAGAAATCCGGATTGTAACTGTCATGTGTTTCAGGCTTTGGCTGATAAAGAGTACAAGGCGATGAACAGGAAGTCTGTTGTGGTAAACAAATTTAGAAATCGGAATCTGGAACTATTCATACAGCATGTTGAACATAAAATTGAAAGCATCTTTCAGGGAAGGAAGAAAGTGATGGGGGCTTTGGATAGTTGTTTTGGCTGGGGCTGAATATGTTAATATTCACAAATGGCAAAAAGCAAGCATCGTTCATCGCTAACAGGGCAAACCTCCGGTGGAGGTTTGAGCCAGCTCCTGTGCAAGCCTCGGGAATTTCTTGAAGACTCTTCACTGCTGCTTCCTTTTTTATAAATTTGTCCCAGCTTTTTTTAAGTGGGGACATCTGAGACAA
>Ga0207067_10245_pt1 | contig 16299 bp, 10 predicted proteins | sample Alteio_BWMinCont_25_FD_153484 | JGI IMG/M metagenome (GOLD analysis project Ga0207067, IMG submission 153484) | Enriched cells from forest soil in Barre Woods Harvard Forest LTER site, Petersham, Massachusetts, United States -... | ecosystem: Environmental > Terrestrial > Soil > Temperate forest >...
AATAACTGTCACTTTTAAAAAAAACATGCGATTTCTAAACAAGCTGGAAAAGGAAATAGAATCATGAATTTAAAAAAAATTGCATTTTCATGCTATTTTAGAGAAGAATCAATTGCATGAATTTACGAAAAATATTTTAATAAAAGTATACATTCAACTAGAAGGAGGAGTGTGTATGACGCAAGATGATAAATCCAATAATGTGGATAAGCAATATAAACCCATGGAGCATATGGAAAAAAATCACGAATTTGATGAAAAAGATGCTGATAAGCATGTGAAAGCATCTATAAATAAAATGAATGGTGTTTTAAAAAAAAGCAGTGCAAAGCGTTCGACTTCACTAAAAAGTTCTTCAAATGATTCAAAAAAAGGAGAAGGGGTGAAAAAAAGTGCAACTGCGGATAAGAAAAAGCCAACAGCTGCGAAGAAAAGCACAGCCGTCGTTAAGAAACCAGTAGCCGCTAAAAAAAGCGTTGGTGAAGCTAAGAAAAAACCAGTAGTCGCTAAAAAAAGTGTTGGTGGAGTGAAGAAAAAACCAACAGTTGTGAAAAAAAGCGTTGGTGGAGTAAAGAAAAAACCGGTAGCCGCTAAGAAACGTGTAGGCGAAGCTAAGAAGCCAACTATCGCTAAAAAAAGTGTCGGTGGAGCCAAGAAAAGATCAGTAGCCGCCAAGAAAAGCGTTGGTGAATCCAAGAAAAAACCGGTAGCTGCAAAGAAACCTGTAACAGTAGCGAAGAAATCAACTAGTGTTAAAAAAAGCGCGAGTGGAGTTAATAGATCTACAAGTGCTGCAAAAAAGAAGCCTGCTGCTAAAAGTAGTGTTAAGAGTGCATCAAGTAAATCTAAAAAAGGATCTGCTTCTTCCTCTAAACCAAAAGATGTAAAAAAAACACATAGTAAGGGAAAGAAGAGCAAGGGATTATTAGGCTCTATATTTTCTTTCTAGAATAAATAGACTCCTGTGAATAATTTGAACGCAGAGAGAAACAGGTTTTTTGGAGATATTAAGATCGCAAAGTAATCGATTTATTCGATTCTTTAGCGATCTTATTTTAGAAACTCACCTTACGCTGCTGCAATGTCTGCAGGAAGATTTTTCACCTGAATTTTCTTTAACGTCACCAAATAAGCGTTTTCGTTACCGTAAAATTCATCTGCCGAAATTTCTTTGTGATAGGGCGCATTTGAACTAGTGTCATCACAGGCATAAAATTTATCGCCTATTTTGACATTCGCCGTATAATGGCCTGAAGTGAGTTCGTTACCATGATGAACCACATATCCAGTGATTTCATATTCACAGCTTTTAAACAGATGATCACCGGAACAGTAAGGGGCCATATCGATAATTCCGTTTTTTGGCAAAGCAACTGCGTGATTCAATTTACTTGATTGTTTCTTCGCCTCATCAAAATGATAGCGACCCACATGTAACGTCAGAACTTCTGGAAGAGTTAAAAGTTTCGTTTGTGTCGTATAAGGCAAAGAAATCTCTTCTCCCTTGCTTTCATCTAACTTAAATTTCCTCTTCTCTTCTTTACCTGAAGAAACCATGGCTGTTTTTGGCGAGAATAATTGATCCAGCAATCCTTTTAAATCAATTTTGAAAACTTTCTTTGAATCAATTTGCTCACTTTTCTCAATTTTAATCTCTTTTTCAAAGCGCAACTCAAGCTTGTGATTGATCGACTTAGGCCTTAATGCAGTCACTTTTTGATTTACTTTAGGATCTAAGAGAGCTGTGTCTACCTCTACACTTTGAAAAGAGTTATTCAATAGGTCGTTAATCAAAAGTAAAACAGAGGATGCATCTTGCTGTATATAAATTTTGTTAGTGTTATTTAAATCTTGGTTTAAGCCACTTGCAAAAATTGCCTCGCGCACCTTCTCGGCCGGAGAATGACTTCCAATTGGAGATTGGTCACCCATCCCTCCCCCCTTAGTCTTGTCAACAATTAAGATGAGATCTCGCAATTTCATGAGGAGCTCTTTCTCTAAGGACTTTTTCTCTCCACTAAAGTCTTTATGTAAACACAATTCGAAAATTTTCTTTCTAATAGAGTCTTGGCTCAACATCATTTCTAATACACTATCAATATAGCAACGGTTATTATAATTTTTTAGATATAAAGGGCTGGCTGCCAATGGGGGGGCATAATGAATGACCTCTCTTTCCACTTTTTCATCTTCAGTCTGTAATTTTCCAGTCTCTAAATCGACCTTCTTTTCAGAAAAAGTTTCACATTTATTTTGCTTCGGTGGGGGTGAATCATCTTTTTGGTGATGAGAAGAGAGTGGTTGTTTTTCAGGATCTGTATTTTTAATTTGTTGTGGAGGATTTATTTGATCGCTCATTTCAACCATTTTTCGTCGACGAGCACTTAAGCCGGTAGGCTCTTCATCGCCTAGAACTTTTTGACGATAAACTTCGGATAATTTTTCTTGTAATCCAGGAATCTTCTTTGCCAATCCATTGGAAAGGATAACGGTCGCCTCTTTACTTGTAAGATCGTTTAATTTATTCAAAACTAATTTTTTATGTGTATCTTGGTAGGCTAAATTCATCTTCCGGAAAATTTGAGAAATAAAACTTAAATTATAAATTTTCCAACCAGTCTCGTTATGATAACCTAAATAAATTTTTTTCCCAAACCACGAGCCTTGCTTATCTTCTATTGAATCAAGAAAATGACAAGCATTCACCACAGCCTGATCAAAAGAGATGGGTTTTAAAAAAATAGGTTTTATTTTATTCATAAATTTATTAATGTTAGATAATGTTCATCTAAGAAAATTATAATTAATAAAAGTTAATGTTTTGATAAGTTTACGCAAAGAAGTTTTAAAGACAATTTGGAACCTCGACTTTGCAATTTTTTGGACGGAGATTCGAGAGAGAAGCAAACTTCAGCGTAATAAATTTCGCAGGAAGAGGTTTTTCACCCCTTCCGAGAAATTTATTTAGCTGAAGGAAGCTTCTCTCCGAAGCTGAGTTCAAAAAATTGCAAAGTCGAGGGAACCTCAACTTTGTAATTTTTTGCGATGAGATTCGAGAATCTACATCCCCTACTAATTTATATTTTATATCATGAATTTCCCTCTCCCTGAAGAATTGAAGCCTTATAGACGAGAAGCCGAGCAGGCACTGAATCAAGGTGCAGTCAAAGACATTGAATTTTCAGGCTCAACTTATCAAGTGTTAGTAAAAGATTTTTCTTCACAGCAAGATTATTGGGTATTTTTGCAATTGGAGGGAAAGGGGGAAATCAAAGATGCTTTCTGTTCTGGCGATCATGATGCAGAAACCTCTGATTGCCTACATCTTGCTGTTGCTTATCTAAGTCTTTTTAAAGGGTTTTCGGAACCTCTTCATCAACGATTTGCTCGATCTCTATGGAATCACTTATGCCGGCTTTATGAAGAACGTTTAGGTGATGATCCATCCGCATTAGAGGAAAACTCCCCAGGAATCTATACGTGCCATTCCAGTACTGGTAAAAAGTTATTTGAATTAGAGGGGCTTCATCCTGAGTCAATTCAATTGTTAGAGACAATCATTCAAAAAAGAAAAGATGAAACAGAAGAAACCTCCCTTAAATTCTCTAACTTGACCCACGAAGATCTCTCTTTATGGCGTGAAGGAAAACCTAACCCTCAACTCCGCTATGATTTGTCATTTTGGAGTGATCTTGCCAAGTATCTGATGAAAAAACAAGAAGAGGGAATTCCTTATAAAATCTCTTTCAAATATTCCAAAAAACAACTTCCCAATTGGTTTCAAATTGACTTTGAAGATATCCGAATAGGATTTTATATTTCTGAAGCCAATTTACCATTAATTGTCGATGCTCTCAAAACCGTCAAAAGTCCACTCGCGGTCTATCATATTGCGCGGAGTGAAATTAAGTGTATTACCTATGATAAGAAAAATCAAACCTTGTCCATTGAAGGAAAAACGGAAGAGAAATCAGCTCAGAATAAATATAAAAAACCGCTAGAAAAAGCTAAATCGATTCCTATTAATGGTTGGATGTATATTCCAGAGAAAGGATTTTATGCTGAAGAGCCACACGAATTATTAAAAAGACCTCTTTTGCATGGAGAGGAAATTGTACATGTACTATCCGAACATACTCGTCTTATCTCTTCTTTAATTGTCGATTGTCATGTTCATAGAGAACCCACCCCACTCTCCTACCAACTATCATTTGATCCCCATTGGAATTTGCATATTGTCGCATACCTATTTGAAACGGGAGATTTGACAGCTGAAAATTCCTGGTTGATGGAAGATTGGGCTTATTTAGATGATGACGGTTTTTATCCCATCACTGGAAATCGATTTCATGACATAGAATGTATGATTCCCCTTCATCAAGTATCTGATTTTATTTCTCAAAATAGAGCGTGGTTAAATTCGCAAGAGGGCTTTCATACCCGCGTTCGGAGCATCGAATACCAATTAAGCTACGAAGTCAGCCAAAATCGAAGACTCACTTTTTCCCGCAGTTTAGCAAAAATTACAGAAGAATCGGATCAACAAGATTTTGGCACATGGGTCTATCTAAAAGGGTATGGTTTCTATTCTAAAAGAGCGGGCTCTTTTAACTTTCTCCTTAAACCCGGAATCTCTTTGAGCCCTGAACAAATTCCCCTTTTCATCAGCATGAATTACGATGAGTTAGCTCTGATTCCTCATTTCTTCAGCGAAAAGTGTCCCTTTAGTAAAGTGGGATTAAGGATTGAGCTGATTGATAAAGAAAAAGTTAAAGTCACTCCGGAATATGAACTTCTCCCCGAATATCGGGGTAAAGAAATTCAATTATTTGATGATTTTGTGTATCTAGAAAAAGTGGGATTTCATGAATTACCACTTGATAAACGTTTGCCGGAAAAATTTCGCCACCCAATCGAAATCGAAAGAGATGACCTCCTCCTCTTTTTGACCTATGAAATAGATCTCCTTTATCCTTATGCAACTTTTTTTGATCCGCAACTGATTAAACCAAAAGACTGGTCTCTGGTTGCTGATTTAATTGAAATAACCCCCGAAAACGGAAGGGGATGGTATCGCTTCCGCCTTTTTTATCAAACAGAGAGAGGGTTAATTCCAACTATTGCTTTGCGGCAGTCTCTCAACAAGAAATTTCCCATCTCCTTTTTTAAGGGAGGAATGGTTGATTTACGGGACAATCGCTTTGATTGGCTGCGCCAACTTCCAAAAAATCGCTTTGAAAAAGATACTCTTCTTTTGACAGCATTAGAATTTATGCGCCTCAATGCATTTGACCCTATTGAGATGATTAAAGAAAATGGAGGACAAGATAAACAGTCAAGTATCAACCTTCTAGATAATTTGACTCAATTGCACACTCCTGAACAGCCCAATTATGAAGGCTTATTAAGCCATCTTCGCCCCTATCAAGAGATAGGTGTCCAATGGTTATGGTTTCTATATCGCCAACAATTATCCGCTCTATTATGCGATGACATGGGTCTTGGGAAAACACATCAAACCATGGCACTATTAGCAAGTATTTCAAATCTATATCTCACTTATGCTGAGGGAACTCGCTATCATTTTCTTATTGTTTGCCCAACTTCAGTTATTTACCATTGGGAAGAGAAATTGAGCCAATTCTTACCTAAATTAAGGATATGCTCCTTTTATGGAGCTAAACGCAATTTAGAAACTTTCCATCAAGAATATGATGTTTTATTAACTTCATATGGAATTTTACGCAATGAACGAGAATCTCTAGCTAAGATCCCTTTTGAAGTGGCGATCTTTGACGAAATTCAAATTGCAAAGAATCAATTCAGCCGCGTTTATGCTGCCTTAATTGATATGAAAGCACAGATGAAAGTGGGATTAACAGGTACTCCAATTGAAAATCATTTGCGTGAATTGAAATCCCTTTTCGATATTGTTCTTCCCTCTTATATGCCAAGAGAAAATGAATACAGAGAATTATTTGTTAAACCCATTGAAAAAGAGCACGACTCTCGAAAAAAAAATCTTCTCAATCGCTTGATACATCCTTTTATTTTAAGACGGAAGAAAGAAGATGTTCTAAAAGAATTACCGGAAAAAACCGAAGAAATTGCTTATTGCGATTTGATGCCTTATCAACAAAGTCTCTATGCAGAAGTTCTACAGCAACGTCGTCACCATCTATTGGAAGAATTACATAACGATAAAGAGGCAATCCCTTATCTACATATTTTTGCCCTTTTATCAAGTCTTAAACAAATTTGCGATCACCCAGCAGTCTATTTAAAAAAGGCTGCAAGTTACCAAAAATACCCTTCTGGAAAATGGGAACTATTTTTAGAATTATTACGCGAAGCTCGTGAAAGTGAGCAAAAAGTTGTCGTCTTTTCACAATACTTAGGGATGCTTGATATTATAGAAAGATATTTGAGCGAACAAAAAATTGGCTTTGCTTCATTAAGAGGAGCTACACAAAATAGGAGAGAGCAGCTTGAATTTTTTAATAGCGATCCGTCATGCGAAGTCTTTGTAGGTTCCTTGCAAGCGGCTGGACTTGGGATTGATTTAACAGCTGGATCAGTCGTGATTCATTATGATCGCTGGTGGAATGCTGCACGAGAAAATCAAGCAACTGATCGCGTACACCGGATTGGACAAACTCGCGGCGTACAAGTATTTAAATTAGTTACTAAAGGGACGTTTGAAGAAAAAATCGATGCCATGATCGAACGTAAGGGAAAATTAATGGAAGAGGTTGTAGGGGTAGATGATCAACACCTTTTAAAAACCTTTTCACGTAAAGACTTGGTGGAATTATTGGAATTTGTAGAGGTCAATAAAGATACCCCATCCGGATCTCATGATGGGGATTGATCTAAGGGATCGTATATACATCCCTAACCCAAGTTCAGTACATCACTGAACTTGGGCTAAGGAAGCTAGCCTCCTAAGAACTCTTCATTATCGAATTGGTAGTCGACACCTTCATGATCATTTTCAAATCCCTCTTCCTCATCCTCATCATAGTCTTCTTTTCGTTTAACTTTCTCTACCTCTTGTGAAGTGGGCTTCTCTCTCTTTTCTTTCCCCTTGAGAAACATTCTAATCGGAACTCCAGTAAATTCGTAAGATTCACGGAATTGATTGTAAAGATACTTTTTGTAGCTTTCAAGCATCAAATGGGGGTAATTAACAAACAAAATAAATTTAGGAGGCTGCACATCTACTTGTGCCATATAGTAAATACGCAATCTTTTCCCCTTCATCATCGGAGGATGATTACGTTGGAGTGCTGAAACGACGAATTTATTCAATTGATGTGTGGTCACTCTTTTCAGTGAATTTTGATGAACTTCTAAAATCAATGGAAAGAGTTTTTCAACATTGCGTCCAGTAGTTGCAGATGTGAAAATTTTAGGACAATGTTTAAGAAAAGGGACCTCTTCTTCAACAGTCTTTAAAACATGTTCCATCCGGAATCCTTTGATAAGATCCCATTTATTAAATAAAATGACACATCCTTTACCCTCCTCTTCAATGCGATTGGCAATTTTTTTGTCTTGCGCTGTGATCCCTTCTTGCACGTCAAGCATTAAAACGGATAAATCAGCTCTCTCGATCGCCCTTTCTGTACGAATGGCAGCAAATTTATCAACAACCTCATGTTCGGCCCCTTTACGACGAATTCCGGCGGTATCAATAAAAACATAAAGTTGATTTTCATGTGTAAAAGTGACGTCAACACTATCACGTGTCGTTCCAGGTATAGGACTAACAATACAACGCTCTTCATCCAACACAAAATTGACTAAAGATGATTTCCCTACATTCGGACGCCCAACAATTGCAACTTTGATTGCTTGAGGATTTTCTGGCATTTCTTCTTTTGCAGCAGGAAGTTGTTCAAAAGCGGTTTCTAAAAGTTCGGCAATCTGCCAGCCTTGTGCAGCAGATACAGGAATAATACGAGAAATTCCAAGAGAATAAAATTGGTGTATCAAGGCGGCCTGAGATAAGTTATCCACTTTATTAACGGCTAAACAGACCGGTTTTTTCGTTTGCAACAAAATTGTTGCCACTTCTTTATCTAACTCAGTGACCCCGACATGGGCATCAACCACCTGAATAATGGTGTCGGCTTCTTCAATTGCAATCTCTGCTTGACGTTTGATTTCTACATTAAAATTCACTTTTGAACGGAGATTAATCCCCCCCGTATCAATGACTTGAAAATGAAAACCAAAGAGGTCACTGTCTGCATAAAGACGATCACGTGTGATACCTTCTGCTTCATCTACAATGGCAATTTTTTGCTTGCAAATGCGATTAAATAAAGCAGATTTTCCAACATTCGGTCTTCCCACGATAGCTAATTTAGGGAGATGGCTCATATTTCCTTCTTATCTCGATTGATCGGAGCAATTTGCCTCCGGATGATGTTAAATTTCAGAGAACGATTCTAATCTCGACTTTGCAATTTTTTGAACTCAGCTTCGGAGAGAAGCTTCGTCCAAAAAATTACAAAATCGAGCTAATCTGAGTTCTAAAGCTTAAATAAAAAGGGATTAAAAATAAACTTTTTTGAATATATTTCTAAATTATTGTTCTAGAATAAATCAAAAAGATTTATAATGTCGCCTATATTTGAATTAAGAATCACTATGCCATATATCCAATCTTCGCAAGATGACATTTCACTGACCTATTTCAAGAAAGACTTTGAGAGATATTCTTGGGGTTCATTGCGCTCTGATATGATAGCTGGTTTAGCTGTCTCAATGTTGACCCTCCCTCAATCTTTGGCATATGCTTTAGTTGCAGGTTTACCCGTTTCAACAGGCCTTTATGCTGCTATTTTTTCAGCAATAGTGGTGGCCTTTTTTGGTTCTTCCAGACATTTGATTGTGGGGCCAAGTAATGCCATTGCAATTTTGATTCAGGGAGGAATTTCAAATGTTTTATTCACCTATTATCGAAATGTGACAGGAGCTGAACAAGAAGAACTTGTCTTGCAAATTCTCACCCAATTAATGATTTTAGTGGGGATTATTCAAATCCTGGCCGCTTTTTTAAAATTGGGGCGACTAACCCATTTTGTCAGTCATACTGTGACGATTGGTTATGTTTCAGGTGTCGCACTGGCATTGGTCATTACTCAATTATTTCCTCTATTAGGAATGGATGTGCCGGCAGGTGTTTCTTCCCTGTATGAACGCAGTTTATATATTTTAACACATTTAGACACCATGCATTTACCAACCGCTTTAATCGGAGGAGTGTGCTTCTTCTTTTTATTAGGGCTCCGACGCATTGACAATAAAATGCCTTCTGGAGCAATCATGCTGGCAATTGTTGCTGTTTTAGCTTATTTTTTGGGTTATTTTTATAATTTTTTTCAAGAGAATGATTATCAATTTTTGAATTGGAATCAAATTGAGGTATGGGCAAAAGATATCGCTGTTGTGGGGGATACGCGTGGTGATGGATTTATCCCCAAATTAGGATGGCCCTATTTTAATCCAGGAATTTTAAATAATTTACTCCCTGTAGCATTTGCCATTGCTCTTCTTAGTGTAATGGAGGCAACATCGGCGACAAAATCGATTGCGGCAAGTTCCGGACAACATTTATCTACTAACCAAGAGATCTTTGGTTTAGGGATGGGTAATTTTTTCTCCTCATTTATTGGAGCGATGCCTCTCTCAGGAAGCCCTTCACGCAGTACTATAAATTACGAAAGTGGCGCTAAATCGCGTTTAGCGGCGGTTTTTAATTCTTTATATGTCTGTTTATTGATTGTAGCATTTGGATTTCTTATTCGTCATATCCCCATTGCAGCCTTCTCTGCTTTGCTTATTGTATCTTCTGGTAACATTGTTAATTTTAAACAATTATTTATGTGTTTGAAGGCTACCCGATCCGACGCTTTTGTTCTTGTCCTCACTTTATTAGCTTGCCTTTTCTTGAGTTTGGATATCGCTTTTTATATTGGGGTAGCTATGTCGATTAGTTTGTATTTAAAAAAAGCAGCAATCCCGCAACTTGTTGAATTTACAGTTGATGAATCGGGTGTTTTGCATAGTATTGACCAACACAACCAGCATGAACCGAGGAAGATTCGGTTTATTAAAGTTGAGGGAGAACTGTTTTTTGGAGCAGCCGATTTATTCCAAAACGCCCTTAAATCGATTACAGAAGATGATACGACAACGCGTGTAATCATCTTGCAATTAAAAAATGCAAGGGATATTGATGCAACGGCTTGTTTAGCCCTTCAGCAACTTTATAATTATTTAAAAGGCTCGGGTCGTCAATTAATTGGATGTGGGATTACCCATCAAATTTGGGATGTATTGAGCGATTCAGGCATGGTCGAAATCATTGGGAAAAATAATCTATTTATTTTTGATGAACGGTTTCCCCATTTATCAGTTCAAAAAGCATTTTTACGTGCCTATGATGTATTGAAAACGGAGGTGGCTAAAGTTGCGGAACTCCCTTCTTCTACGTCTGTTCGGCTGCCCATTGTGCTTCAGGATGAATCTCATTCCGCTATTTAGGGATTGTATATAATTTTGGGGGATCTTTACATCCGAAACGCAATTGAATCGGGTAAGGACAATCAAATATAACACTGTGATCTATGTAAACAAGGTCATCAAGCATTTGTTTCTACACTTATTCTACACTACCCGAGGTTGTCTTTTCAACTTCTAATGGGCTCACAAGCACGCTAAAATGATTAACACAGAGGCACCGAGGCACAGAGACACAGAGAACGAGACGCTTCTAACCGATTTGATCATTAATGCTGCCATTGAAGTTCACCGTACTTTGGGTGGTCCTGGCTTACTTGAAACTCACCTTACGCAACATGACGCGTATTTAGACTGAAGCCAAAGCTCCCGCGGTTAAACGATCGGAAAAGGGGTTGTATTTGCTCAATACTACCCCTTTTCCGATCGTTTAACCGCGGGAGCTTTGGCTTCAGTCTAAATACGCGCCATGTTGCGTAAGGTGAGTTATTATGTCATAGTCCCTAAACTACTCCGGCTAGCCAATCTGACCAACTGATTTGAAAGTTGGGAACTTGCTGACAGTAAAGATAGAATTGCTGAATGAATTCTAACCTTTCTTTAGCACATTGTGTCCTTTGACTATTGACCTTTTCAATTTGAGTTAAATCCACTCCACCAATGAAGAATTGTCTTACTAAAATATCTTCTAGACTAACATGAAGGGAATTGGCAGCAATATCAAACAAGGTGAAAAAAGTGGTCGTCCTCCCTCTCCCTCCCTTACAATGCACATGAATCCAATCATCTGGAGAAATTTCTTTAATTAATTGAATGAAGTGATCAACTGTTTCATCAGTGGGACGTTTGTGATCGGTAACGGGCAGTCGGATATACCGAGCCCCAAAATCAATGACTAAGTCTTGTTCTGTTTGAGCGGTATACACCACCAGGGAATGAGATTTTTCCAGTCTATCGATAGTGATCTGTTGTGCTTCAACAGCAAGATTTAAACGTTGGATTTCATCTGATTCAATTTCATCTTTTATTTTATTAACGTTGGCAAAGTTCTCTCCATCGGTCCAGCTAATGGGGATTCCATTGACGAATCCATGAGATTCTTCTCTCAAATCAAGGATAATCAATTGATCTAGAGGAAGAGAAAGGGAATGAATCATAGTTCTAAAATTTTCTTTAGAGAATTGCTCACTTCCTGAGACTCTGAGGTGATGAAGCCCTTTAATATTTATTTCGAGTCTCTCAACATCCAAAGTCGTTCGAAAATTTCTTGGAAGTTGAAATTCCTGTGAATCATAAACAGAATAAAGCTCAGAATAACAAAAAAAAGAGGGGATAAGTAAACATATGATTAAAAGAAGTAGTAAATTAACATGTCTCATTCGATTTAATTCCGTTTTATTTTCCATTATCTCGATTTTGTAGTTTTTTGGGCGAAGATTCGAGAGAGAAGCAAACGACAGCGTAATAAATTTCGCAGGAAGGGGTTTTTCACCCCTTCCGAGAAATTTATTTCAGTCTAAATACGCGCCATGTTGCGTAAGGTGAGTTATTTAACTGAAGGAAGCTTCTCTCCGAAGCTGAGTTCAAAAAATTGCAAAGTCGAGATTATCTTAATTTTTTTGCAATAAGATATTATAAATTAAGAATTAATGGTAAATTAAGGATGAGGAATTAAACGGACTTCAAAAATCCAAGGCCACTCTTTTCCTGTCAGGAAAAAAGTTTCTCTTTCAGGACGAAAAGCAATTCCATTTAATACTTCATTAGGACCTAGACGACTTGTTTCTACGGGAGATAGAAGAGATGAGGTGTCGATAAATCCCGTCACTTTTCCAGTCGATTTATCAATACGGACAATCCAATTTTTCATCCACACATTTGCATAAAGATGCTCCCCTACACATTCCAAATCATTGAGATGATCGAGTAATTGATCGTTGTAGCGAACTTGTAAAGTTTTTAAGGGAGAAAATGTTGCAAGATCTCGCTGTGTTAAGGTGGATGTTCCATTGCTCATCCATACTGTTTCCCCGTCACGGCAAAGGCCCCAGCCTTCTCCTAAGTAAGATAAAGTCTGTTGAAGTTTCAAAGTGCTGCGGTCAAAAACAAAAGCTTTTTGTTCTTTCCATGTAATTTGAATGATTTGATGGGGAAAAGCAGCAATTCCTTCAGCAAAAACATGAGAAGAAAGAAAGTGGTTCTGCATCACTTCTCCGGAAGAGATATTAAGAAGACGCAAACCAGATTGACCATATAAGCCAGTGCTTTCATACAATTGGTCCCCTTCAATTGCGAGTCCTTGCGTAAACGCAGGCAAATCATGCGGTAATTTCGATATAACTTGAGGGATGAGGCGATCGACACCAGCCCCCAATGATCGGAAAAGGGGTGTGAAAATCAGGGCCTCGTTCACCTTTTCGGTCACAGACTCAGTCAGGCGAGAATGACCAGATGGTGTGACTCGCGGCGAGGGGATAGCCTTAGCTATTTCCGAAGAGCGAGGCGCGGCAGATGGTCGTTCGTAGCCGACCGAATCTATGACCGAAAAGGTGAACGAGGCCAAAATCAGCAGCAAACAAATGCATACGTTTAGATAGGAACGGGGCAACACAAATAGATCCTTCAATTTAGGAACTCACCTTACGCAACATGGCGCGTATTTAGACTGAGCCAAAGCCCCGGGGTTAAACGATCGGAAAAGGGGTTGTATTTGCTCAATACACCCCCTTTTCCGATCGTTTAACCCCGGGGCTTTGGCTTCAGTCTAAATACGCGCCATGTTGCGTAAGGTGAGTTAGGAACAGTTCTTTACCGAAGAGGTGATCAAGGGCCAAAAAAAACCTTTTTTTTTATCCAATCTCACACTATTTTTAAATATAATCTTTATATCGATATAAAATTGCTAAAGACAACATAGTCGTTACACCAATGGCACTATAAAAGGAGCCTACTGCTACAGGACCTAAAATTTGATTAGAAAGAATTGCAGGCATAGATGCATATCCAAGACAAAAAGCAGCCAAAGTAAATTCTTTTTTCAGAGATTTTTTTTCTATTTTTGCATTATCAATAAAAGATTCTTGCATTATAGAAAAAATATCTTTGCTTACTGAGACAATTGCAGCAATTTTTGCACACTGCATCGACATAGGAGAACCATAATGAGAACATACAAATCCCAATAAATATCCTAAACTAGCTGATGTAGTGGCATTAGCCATAACATGACAACTCAAATTCATTGGAAGAGAATCATAAATTTTATTAAACATGGGTACACATCCTTTATATTAAAATAGAGATTAATAACACATAAAGTAATATTGTAAAACAAGATATTTTATTTTTGTTAAAGATTAAATTAAATTATTCTTAATACTCAACTTTGTATATTTTTTGGACGAAAAAGACAAAAAAGGGGAACTTCCGTTATAGCTGATTACTTCAAACCTCCTGACCTCGTAGGGGTGTCAGGAGGTTTAAACTTAGAGACTCACCTTACGCAACATGGCGCGTATTTAGACTGAAGCCAAAGCTCCCGCGGTTAAGCGATCGGAAAAGGGGGTGTATTGAGCAAATACACCCCCTTTTCCGATCGTTTAACCCCGGGGCTTTGGCTCAGTCTAAATGCACGCCATGTTGCGTAAGGTGAGTTTAGAGATTTATGAGGCATAGCTTTTTTTCATTCTTCAAACAACGAAATGGTCTCCTGCTGTTTCTTCTTTTGATAGGAGGAGAAGAAAAAAATTATACTTATTTTGTTGTCTCAGTTGGCGAAGATGGAGGTCAGTCATCTCCTGCTTGCGTGAAAATTAAAACTCACTAAGGGATTGTATATAAATAACTTTTACAATTCTCGAGTATAAAGTCGGGTTGAGGATAACTACACTATGCAAACACCGGTGACCCTTACTCATTGGATAGGATTTAATTTCATTATTTTTTCCCTTTTAGGAATAGATCTTTACCGTTTTTTTCGATTCCCCCATCCCATTAAAATAAAAGAAGCATTACTCACCTCTGCTGTATGGATTTCTTTTGCACTTATTTTCAATATTTGGATTTATTTCACATTTGGCCCTCAACCGGCACTAAACTTCTTCACCGGATATCTTTTAGAAGAGACGTTAAGTATCGATAATCTTTTTATATTTTTACTTCTCTTCTCTCACTTCAAGGTGCCGGAAACTTCTAAACACCAAGTGCTTTTTTATGGAATTTTAGGGGCCATTGTTATGCGTGCTTTAATGATTTGGGGAGGCATTGTTTTAATCCATTATTTCGAATGGATTTTTATTTTATTGGGAGTCTTTCTTGTTATCACAGGAATTCGTTTGGCTTTTAATACTGAAAAAGGAGAAAAAGGAAAAGAGAATCTCATTTACTCTTGGCTAAAAAAATGGCTCCCCTTAACCAATACGTACCAAGGAAACGCCTTTATTGTTCAAATGAACGGGAGATGGATGGCTACCCCTTTATTAGTTGTCCTCATATTAATTGAAATCACAGACCTTATTTTCGCATTAGATTCTGTTCCTGCCATTTTAGGAATTACCACCGAACCTTTTATCGTCTACACCTCCAATATTTTTGCAATCTTAGGCTTGCGCTCTCTCTTTTTTGCACTAGAAGGATTTATGAAGACTTTCTATTTTCTCCACTACGCTCTCGCTTTCATCTTGGTCTTTATTGGATGCAAAATGATTCTTGCCCAATATGTTGAGCTCCCCACATGGATCGCGTTGCTTGTACTCGTCACCTCTATTACTCTAGCTGGAGTTTGCTTCTTTCTCAAATCTCATCGCAAAAAAGGACAAAATCGAGATGAGGGACTATGAAGTAATAATTTTAAAATAAGAAAAACCGCCCGTTTTAGTTGTTGTTAATTAAAAGACAATATAGAATTATGAAAAACAATATTTATTTAACAATATTAATAACAAAAGAGGCTATATGCATTATCTGAAATTTAACTGTTGTTATTCTTCTTCGGCAGTCCCTATCGTCCCGATCAACTACCAAATAACTGAACCTGAAAATAACTTACAGGAGGAAAATAATAAAAATTATCCTCGTGATGAAATAAATAATGATGATAAAATCAAGGAAGTTGTGAATAACTCCTTACCTCTGGACAAAAAATTTATTGATAACAGTTGCTCTATCACTCAAAGTTACTCTATCACTCAATGTGAAACACCTAAGAAAAATACAAAAAAAACATTTTACAAGAATCAGATAACAACATTTGAAGGGAAATTTAAAAACAATAAATTAAATGGAGAAGGGAAAATTACATACTCAAATGGAACAATTGTAAAAGGTTATCTCGTAGATAATATATTAAATGGAAAGGGAATCATTGAAGTGCCATCCACTGGAAAGAAATATCAGGGCGAATTTAGAAATGGTAAATTAAATGGGGAAGGATCTCTCCGCAATATAGATGGAACAACCAGTATTGGGACATTCAAAGACAATGAATTACATGGAAAGGGGGCCATTCTCCTTCCTAATGGAGGAAAATATGAAGGGGTATTTATAGAAGACATTTTATCTGGAGCAGGAAAAGTGACGCATTCATGTGGAAGGATTGAAGAGGGTAATTTCGAAAATGGAATTCTCCATGGGCTTGGTATGATTATCAGTGCAGATGGAATCGTCACGGAAGGGGAATTTGTCAATGGAATATTAAAAACTCACCTTACGTAACATGGCGTGCATTTAGACTGAGCCAAAGCCCCGGGGTTAAACGATCGGGAAAAG
>Ga0207067_10247_pt1 | contig 16247 bp, 13 predicted proteins | sample Alteio_BWMinCont_25_FD_153484 | JGI IMG/M metagenome (GOLD analysis project Ga0207067, IMG submission 153484) | Enriched cells from forest soil in Barre Woods Harvard Forest LTER site, Petersham, Massachusetts, United States -... | ecosystem: Environmental > Terrestrial > Soil > Temperate forest >...
TGGGCCACACCCTCATCTGTAAGCTGGCGAATACCCTTCTCCATTTGCTTGGTCTTCATCGGGTCCTTGTTCACCAATTCTTTAAACAGCTCTGGGCTAAACGTTGGTATGCCCGTAAACTGCAGGTCTTCACCTTCAGTAAGCGTATCACCAATTTTAAAGTTACCGGTGTCAAACAAGCCTATTACGTCGCCGGGAAAGGCTTCTTCTATCACATCTTTTTCGCGCGCCAGGAAGCTGTATGGGTTACTGAAACGTACATCTTTCTGTATGCGGGAGTGATGGTAAAAGGTATTGCGCGCAAACCTGCCGCTGCACACCCGCAAGAACGCAATACGGTCGCGGTGGCGTGGGTCCAGGTTGGCATGTATCTTAAATATAAAACCGGTGAATTTGTCTTCATCCGGGCTTACTTCTCTTTTGTCTGTAGCACGTGGCTGCGGCCTGGGCGCTATATTTATGAACGTATCCAGCAGCTCGCGCACCCCAAAGTTGTTTACCGCACTGCCAAAGAATACCGGGGCCACCTTGGCTGCCAGGTATTGCTCATTATCCAGCGGACCATATACACCATCCAGCAGCTCCACATCTTCGCGTAGCTGAGCGGCATCGCGCGGACCTACCTTCTCATCCAGCAACTCATCGTTTATGTCCTCTATGGGCACTGTGTTCTCTTCCGTGGCCTTTTGGCTGGGGGTAAATAGCTGTAAGGTTTTATCGTGCAGGTTGTACACCCCCTTAAACTCCTTACCCATGTTTATGGGCCAGCTCAAAGGGTGCAGGCTTATGTTCAATTCTTTTTCTATTTCGTCCAGCAGGTCGAATGGTAGCTTGCCATCACGGTCCATCTTGTTCACAAACACTATAACCGGGGTATCCCGCATGCGGCACACCTCCATTAGTTTACGCGTCTGTTCCTCTACCCCGTTCACGCTGTCTATCACCAGTATTACACTATCCACAGCGGTAAGGGTACGATAAGTATCCTCGGCAAAGTCCTTGTGACCCGGCGTATCCAGCAGGTTGATGAGTGTATCCTTATATTCAAAGCTCATTACACTCGTAGCCACAGAGATACCCCTCTGGCGCTCTATCTCCATAAAGTCACTGGTAGCATGCTTCTTTATCTTGTTGCTTTTTACCGCACCGGCCACTTGTATAGCGCCCCCGAACAACAATAGTTTTTCGGTAAGCGTAGTCTTACCCGCATCCGGGTGACTGATAATGGCAAAGGTTCTGCGGCGACTTATTTCTTTTTCGTATTTCATTGGAAGTCTGCAAAGTTCCGAAAAAGTAGGGAGTATTCAATAGTATTAGTAATATGATTTGTGGAAGGCTGCTCTTAAACTACCGAGGCAGAATGAGCGGGGTGCCATAGCAGCACCCACCTGTACTCATCCACTTTCCCCCAAGTTGGAAATAACGATGGCCAAGGTCTAAACATTTTTTGAAACAATCACGGTAGTATATGACCGTGCGGATTATTTTTTTAAGGTTATTCTTCACATTTATATGGAACTTTTTGCAGCCACCATCTTGCTTACTATTAGGCTATTACGGCGTTGGCAACGTTCATTGTTTGGAATGCTATTTGATCAGCGTTGTCGCGAAAACTAAGAATAAGACGATAGAGAATGATATAAAGCTTTCTACAAAAAATCTTTACTTTTCTTGTGGACAGATGGAGGTTTTAGGATTTGCAGAACAATTCGAAATAGCCAAAATAACATTAGGACAAACTACTAGGTAAGATTGGTACTAACGTTAGTTAAAATGCTGCTGTGTATGTATAAAAGACCTTGTCTCCTTGTCTGTGGGCATAATTTTTTCAATTTCTTTTAGACTGCTTACTACGAACGATTCGGCCATTAAAAAGTTAATAATCTTGGAAATAAATAAATCAAATTTTTCAAGAGTTTTTCGTATTCCATTATCCGTATAATCTTTTCGAGTGGCATATTTGCTTTCAACAACGTATCCCATTTCTTCAATTTCCATCACTAAATGTGTTGGGTTGAATATGGACATAACAATGCATTCTCCAAAATAGAGATGTTTTAACAAGTCTTTTTTAATTGGGTGCCAAAATAGTGGAACGGTACCAGGCCCATTTTTATCTGTATAGTCAATGTCATACAATAACTGCCCTAAAATTATACTGTTATTTGGTGAATCTTTTTTGACCAGCTTGAGCGCGATTTCCGCACTATCATTCACCATTTTATCTGCCTGCTTAATTTTCTGATTGAAAATTCGATTGTATAAATTGGCTTTGTTCAATTTAACACACACAAATGCCAAGCCCGGGCTGACTTGAGCTGTTTTAACCATCCCATTTTTTGTCACACTGATTAATTCTTGAACGGAATCGCCATAATGTTTATTTGACAAACTTGCTTGTTTAGAATTTTCTTCTTTTACGTGATTTAAGAGATTCGCGATACCTAATAATTGTCTACCCTTTTTTGTTTTCTGAAGCTCAATATCCTTAATTAGAGAAGTCCGTTTGGGGTCTGTTTCTAAAGGGCGTTTTAGCATTTTTATACTGAGTATTAATTTATTGCCATCATCTTTTTTTGTTTTTAATTCTCCAATTTCTGCAATTCTCAAGGTTTTAAAATCAAAAAAACTGAAGTCTCCAAAGCGCAAAATATTTGTAATTCCATGAAAAATCGTAAAATTACCGTTGACGTGTTTTATTTTTTTTATGAATTGTAATTCCCCCAATTCTCCTATTCCAGCACAGTTATTGACTATCCTCTTATGGGAGTAATGATTAGAAAGTAGTTCTAAATCAAATTTATAGAAAAAATATGCATATGCGTCGCCAAAAGATTTAGATATATTAACTACTTTATCGATTCCATCCTTGAATTTGGATAACAACCTAAGCCTTTTTACAAACCAATCTTGATTGTAATTCCTCTTGTTTTCAATTATTTTTTTCTCTTGGATAATAATTCTTTCTCGAATCGACTGCAATCTAAAAATAGTAGTTGCAAGTTGGTCTTGAAACGAGATTAAATTTATCACATCTGTTGTATTAGGAACTGTATGCGGAGTTAGCATATCATGCATCTTGGTTAGTGTCGTCCAACAGAAATTCAGTGCAGATTCTGCTAACTTGAATTCGAACTTAATTTCCTTTGTTGTGATGCCCATAGGTATTGTAAAATTACCATTTATGCAGCAATTTTTGTTTAACTGGCTGGATACTACATGTAGGATTTGAGTAATTTTTCATTTTCTAATTGCATCCGCTCGGCGTACCCGTGCTCGGCGTAGTCGTCGTGACTCCCACTAACGCAGGAAATGCCGTCTCGGCGTGACTATAGATTTTGCCCAGGCGTATGGCTTATTACTTTAATTAATTGATTTAAGTTGTCGTACTCTTTCTCGAAAAAAATAGCTGCATCAGAATTAATTGGCCTAAAAAAGTTTCCATAAAAATTATTGACCAATGCAATTTTTTCACCTGAAACATTTAAATACCAAATCGTAGTGCCTGGTCCTTCAAGTTTTTCAATTATCGAAACTAAATATTTCTGCGATAATAAATCCACAATAACCTGCATGTTTGATTCGCATTCAAATTCAATAATGTCGTAAACAGTATCATGGTTAATATTCCTACGATTTATCATCAGCTTACAAAATAACAATTATTATTATTGTCGGAAGGGCACTATATTTTCTTTACCCATGCTCGGCGGAGTCTTCTTCTGACTACGTCAGCCCCGGCCAGGGAATATTTAGATTTCCGATAAGGAGACTACTACCAATCAGTAACAAACCCCACTTCGCACTGTTCCACGCACCCCGTGGAACGGTGCATATCTTTATTTGGAAACGCCTATCCCAGTAACGTATCTTTATTACGTTACCACCCTCAGTGCGTGAGCTAATGAGGCTTTATTCATCTGTTCACCTGTAAACCAACCATCCAATAAGATCCCTCCCTTCATCTTTTCCCAATCCATAATTTGATAAGAGCCAAAATTGAAATGCCCGACATCGGGCATTTTCGGGCATAAATCGGGCATTTATTTAAAACATAAAACCCATAATACTAGCCCCCACAAAGCATTACAGCAAATTTCAGATATACCTAATGCCCGATTTAGTTTTTTTTCGCCGGTCGGGCATTCCACATTATAACCACACAAATGCTAATCCAATGATGCTTCGCACAGTTTACCCACCCTGTCCGATACCGGACAGACCAGACAGTTTAAAATAAACGCATATCAGCCACCACAAACTATTACAGCCGCACCCTGTCCGGTTTGGCTTATTAAACCAGACAGGACACCCCCCACCCGTCATTTCGAACGAAGCCTCTTCAGCGAAGAGAGAAATCCGCCTAATCGACGAACCTAACCCTATCTTTTGTACTATGCTCCCCACCCGTCATTTCGAACGAAGCCTCTTCAAGCGAAGAGAGAAATCTGCATAATCAACGAACCTAACCCTATCTTTTGTACTATGCTCCCCACCCGTCATTTCGAACGAAGCTTCTTCAAGCGAAGAGAGAAATCCGCAGAATCAACGAACCTAACCCTATCTTTTGTACTATGCCCCCCACCCGTCATTTCGAACGAAGCCTCTTCAAGCGAAGAGAGAAATCCGCAGAATCAACGAACCTAACCCTATCTTTTGCACTATGCCCCCCACCCGTCATTTCGAACGAAGCCTCTTCAAGCGAAGAGAGAAATCCGCAGAATCAACGAACCTAACCCTATCTTTTGCACTATGCTCCCCACCCGTCATTTCGAACGAAGCCTCTTCAAGCGAAGAGAGAAATCCGCCTAATCAACGAACCTAACCATATCTTTTGTACTATGCTCCCCACCCGTCATTTCGAACGAGCTCCTTCAAGCGAAGAGAGAAATCCGCATAATCAACGAACCTAACCCTATCTTTTGTACTATGCTCCCCACCCGTCATTTCGAACGAGCTCCTTCAAGCGAAGAGAGAAATCCGCATAATCAACGAACCTAACCCTATCTTTTGTACTATGCTCCCCACCCGTCATTTCGAACGAAGCTCCTTCAAGCGAAGAGAGAAATCCGCCTAATCGATGAACCTAAGTCTATCTTTTGTACCATGCTCCCCGCCCGTCATTTCGAACGAAGCCTCTTCAAGCGAAGAGAGAAATCCGCCTAATCGATGAACCTAAATCCATCTTTTGTACCACAGAACAACAACCATTACTTTTACCTAGATGCAAAAAGGCGGCTACATATACATCATGACCAACGCAAATAAGACCACTTTGTACATTGGTGTTACATCTAACCTACCCAAAAGAATTCACGAGCATAAGACTCATATTTTCAAAAACAGTTTTAGCGCTCGTTATAATCTTGAGCTCCTTGTTTACTATGAGACATTCGAGCGCATTGAGCTTGCAATTGCAAGGGAGACAGAAATAAAAAAATGGAACCGGGCGAAGAAAGAAACATTAATAAATGGTCTTAACCCGGAGTGGGATGATTTGAGTGGGGGGATTTCTAACTATTAGTTTGACGGCTGATCAATGGGGTAGCTGAAGAATTTCTTCCTGGCGGATTTCTCTCTTCGCTTGAAGAAGCTCGTTCGAAATGACGGGTATTCATTTATCATCCACTAATACGGCAATCTTCCCTTTGCTCCCAGCCGCTATTATCAGGTTCCCTTTCCTGCTTTTCCGTATTACATGGTATCCTTGTTCGTCAGAGAGTGGCTGCCAGTGTACACCCGTATCGGTTGTAACATCAATGCCAGTGGGGCCTGCAGCTACCAACTTGTTTTCAGTAATGAATTCTACACATTCGCGATAGCCTCTTGTAGGCGCCAATACATTGTGCCATCTGTAGGTATCACCATGCAACCGCACTACACACACGTTGTCTTTACGTTGGGTTTCATTTTTATAATCACCCCCAACAACAACAATGGCCGTATCACTACTATAAGCAACAGAAAATATCCCGGTTGTACTTTGCCCCTTAATAATGGGCGCACGCACAAAATTAAAGCAGTGCCCTTTGTCTTCAGAAATAAAGAACCGCGACTCTGCACCGCCAGTAACTATTATTAGTTTATTTTCTTTAACACACCTTATGCCCGTACCACTTGCAGCAAAAGAAGCTTCTCCTTTTTCCAGTTCGGGCCTGCTTTCCCGGGGTAAAGCGTTCCAGGTTCTTCCGCCATCCTTGGTTCGTAGCAGCAGCATACGCCCGTCTATAGGGTCGCCGTATATCATGCCGTCATTAATATTCCAAAAATCAACGCCATCAAAAAACACTGCCGTGTCTTCATTTTTATATACCACATTCCAATGCACCCCGCCGTCACTGGTACGCAATATCACCGCTGGTGCGCCCGTACTCGCCACAACCGCATTTAGTGCATCAAACCCATACAGCGAACGGAAATCAGCTTTTTCAAAACCCTTAATAAAATCAAACTTCCATGTTTGCCCACCGTCCAAACTCTTACCCACAGTGCCCTTGGTACCACTCACCCATGCCACCTTATTATCCACCACGCTCAACCCTCTGAAGGTTGCATCAGTATTGGTGGGCACACTGTGCAATACCAGTTGCTGGCCAAAGGCATAGGGACTCAACAAAAGCAAAATGGCGGTAAGTAGTTTCATGTGGGTCAAATATATTAAACCCAGAACACCAATTATAGCCTAAAACAATACAATAATTAGCCAACCTTAATCGTTGTAATAATTCTATATATCTTCACGTCAAACCCAGCCCATGAAAACCTATCTATTCGCCCTGTTGTTCATACCGTTTATTAGCCAGGCACAAGTATATCCAAGCACTTGTTTCGATCGTTTTTTCGGTACGCACGGAAGCGCTCAGGTTGACATTACCCCAAATATTTCAAGTGTAATGGCAAGCGAAGCGCTACTCATAGAGATCACTCCTAATATTTTTGGCATTCAATATTGTCATTACATGATGCAATTGAACAAGGATGGTAAAATTGACTCCTCCTTTGGGACAAACGGCCGGGATACAATCAATATTTCAGGATACGGACCAGTCTCATCAATATCGTTTACTAAAGAACAACCCGACGGGAAAATAATAGCGGGCATAACAGCAATAGACAGCAGTAACAATAATATTTCCTATCCAACCTTTCTGCTCGTAAGGCTTACTGCCAAGGGCGCTTTAGATACGCCATTCAATAAAATAGTGATTCCCCCAAAGACATTAGATAGCATGTATGGGATAGTTTATGCAACAATACAACCAGACGGCAAGATCCTGATATGCGGCGTTCCAAATAACACCTATACCTATGAATTAATACGCTATAACTCAAACGGCAGTATCGATACAACATTTGGAATGAACGGAAGAATACACAATTTAACCACAGCTTCTATGCTATTGCAACCGGATGGAAAAATACTAATAGCGGAAAATTTATCTTCAGCTAATTTGCCATACCAAAGCTGTCTGGTTAGGTTTAATTCTAACGGCACTTTTGACAGCACTTTTGGAAATTATGGTATAGCATTAGATACAACTATCGGCAACAGCAGTAACTTCTTTAACACGTATATACAAAAAATTGCACTAACCCCTAATGGGATATTGTGCCTGGCAAAAAACAGCATTATTGCATACAAAAGCAATGGCACTTTAGATAAGTCTTATGGCTCCTCAGGACAAATATATTATTATAGCGATGGCCTGTCTGGAGATATAACTTTGCAGCAAGACGGGAAAATGATATTTGTATATTCAGGTTATACTCCGCATTATATAGGTATTCAAACCATCGCACGCTATAATACAGATGGTACGCTGGATAATACATTTGGCGCTAATGGAATGATAACAGATACTACTACATATGACCCCGGACATTTTTCAACCGATCTTTGGTACGTGCATGTACAAAGTACTGGCAAAGTACTGGTTGGCGGTGCAGCATATCAAAATAGCTACAACAGCGTTTTCTTTAACAGGTATTATGCAGACCAATACAATGAGGTACCCATTGTAACCACTTCAAAAATAAACGTGAGCATTTACCCCAATCCCACAATTGATGGTCTTTTTAAACTAGGCATAAGCGGTTACAATGGTGTTGCTGACATCAGGGTTACCGATGTGCTGGGTAAAACAATATGGATGAGTACTCACGATTTCAGTACATCATCTGCAACCAGCATCAACATAAGCCAGTATCCGGTAGGAGTGTACCTGGTAAAAGTAAAAACCGCAAACAACAAGGAGGCAGTTATGACGGTAATACGGCATTAACCATTTAGTGTCAATGCGGCTGATACACGTTGGCGACCACACCCAAAGGCAAAGATGTTGAACTAACCAGGTCCATATCAATGGGCTGCAACAGTTTAGAGAATATGGGCAAACCGGTACCCAGCACAACAGGATGTATTACCAAACGAAACTCATCAACAAGACCGGTTTGAATGAGATTTTGCACAAAGCCGGCGCCCCCATGGGCAAGAATAAAACCACCTGGTTGTTGCTTCAGCTTGTGGATCTCCACTGCAAGATCGCCAGACGCTACGGTTGCATTGCGCCATGAATCAAGCTTATTGCTTTCGGTGGAGAGAACAGTTCCTTTTGCTTTATCTGCAGCGGTGGCATCTTTTATTGCGGTTGTGGTTTGCCCATCGGGAACAAGGCCTTTCTTTGTGAAGACTACTTTGGGTATATCATTCATTGGCGCGGCAACAGGGTCGCTTGAATAAGGCCAGTATGCCTTCATATCGTAATAGGTCTTGCTCCCCATAAGATGTACACCGGCTTGTGCAATTGCATCTACTATCCAGGCATTGGTACGTTCACTCATACTCTTAAAGAGCCAGTCTATTTCTCCGTTAGGGCCACCTACAAACCCATCTATTGACATAGACATTTTCAATACTAGCTTTCTCATATCATACTGGTTTATGTAAAGTTATACAGGCAGCAGTAAATTACAGAGGGGCTAATGCGACAAATGTATAGGTGCATCATGCCAACGGGAGAATAGTAATTGTATCAAGCGGTGTAAGAACTTTGCTTTACAGCAATGGTATTGCAGGATTATTTTTATAATACTCAATTTTAGTAAGAAACATGAGCGCCATTTTATCGGCTCTCCATTTTGCTTCGTTTGCTTTTTCGCCAACAAAAAGGGCATTAACTGTAAAATGCCATAGCGCAAGCCACACATCAAAGTGCTTTTGTTCCACCGGTAATTTAGCATGAGGTGGAAATGGGCTGCCAAAGTATGTGTGTTCTTCCAGCAAAACCGTTTGCCAGAAACGATACATTTTTTCCAGATGTTCGGGCCACCGGTCTTGAATTATTCCATTAAATATCGGCGACAACAATTCATTCTCTCTTATCTTTTGATAAAATGTGTTTACCAATAATTTTATATCGTCTATGGTTGATATGTCTCTAGTACTACTCATAAATTGGCTATTAGTTTTTCAAGTGCTGCAACCTTTAAAACCCCTATGCTCTTCCCCGATACTTTTACTATACCATCTTCTGTCAATTCATTCAGCATCCTGAAAAAGGTTTCGTACGTAGTGCCTGCATACGATGCCATATCTTGTTTGGTAAGGGCAATATTTATAAAACCTTCCTTGTTCTGTCCAAAATTTGCTTTCAGCATCAGTATTGTCTCGGCAACACGGCCTTTTACATCCATGTGGGCAAGGTTCCTCATCCGTTGTTCCGCTTTCTGCAGCTCATTGGCATAAAACTGCATTAATGAGTAAGTAAGTTGGTGGTTCACTTGCAGTGTGGCCTCGAAAAAAGGTGTATCAATAAAACAAACTATCACCTCTTCCATTGCCGATGCCGTTACAGGATATACCCTTTCGTTCCCAAGACCACGATACCCTATCATATCACCCTCTTTGGCAAAATGCAATATCAGCTGTTTATCATTTCCCCAGCGCTTATGCACCTTTATTTTGCCCTTAAATAGAAAGTAAATACCACCTACAGCCTCGCCCTCTTCAAATATCAGTTCTCCTTTTTTGAAGTGAATATTCTTTTTGTTTGCACCTATGGCCGGCAACCATTCAGGCAAACATCTGCTGCACAAAAAGCAACTTTTCAAATCACACGCGTGATTGTTCTTTTTCATTAAAACAAAATAAATCAAAACACTATCAGAATGCAAGGTACATCTTATAATATTTAGCTAAAAGTGATATTTATTTACAAAAAACATGATTTAAATCATACTTTTGCAAAAAATTTATCAATATACAGCAAATATGATAAAACACAACATGTTAGATAATGGTATTCCCATTTCTATTTCACTGCAACCTACACTGGAGGCAGAGCATATATCTCAAAAGCAAACCAAGGACAAGCGGCGTGTACTGACCATATCGCTTCTGGCAATTTCAGTAGCAGTATGCATTAGTTTCATAGCTAAATTTCTAATCTACTTAATTAACCTGGTCACCAATATTTCATTTCATGGCAGCCTATCTATGGCGGCAGCAACCCCGGCAGACAATACACTAGGTATTTGGGTAATTTTTGTACCCGCCATAGGTGGAATAATAATTGGTTTGATGGCGCTATATGGGTCAAAGGCTATACGCGGCCATGGCATACCCGAAGCCATGGAACAAATACTGACCAATGACAGTAAGATAAAGCCAGCCATTACATATCTAAAGCCCATTTCGTCGGCCATTGCAATAGGTACGGGTGGCCCATTTGGCGCAGAAGGCCCCATAATAGCAACAGGAGGAGCATTGGGTTCCACCATTGGGCAGCTACTAAAAATAACACATAATGAACGTAAGGTATTACTTGCCGCCGGCGCTACAGCAGGTATGGCCGCTATTTTTGGTAGTCCTATTGCAGCTATCTTTTTAGCTATAGAGCTGCTGCTATTTGAATTTTCTCCCCGCTCTATTATTCCGGTAGCATTGGCATGCATCACAGGTGCGGCAGGACATCATTTCCTGTTCGATTCCGGTCCCGTTTTTCCTGTAGCCCATACTATAGAGATGCCAGGTAATATGGCATTGTTCTGCTACAGCATATTGGGCATACTAATAGGTGGCTTATCTGTGCTGGTGACCAAAATTGTTTATTTCATTGAAGATTTTTTTGAGAAACTACCTATTCACTGGATGTGGTGGCCAGCCATCGGCGGACTGTTTGTAGGTGTCATAGGTTACTTTGCCCCAAGAACGCTGGGGGTTGGGTACAATAACATTACCGATGTACTCTCTGCCAGCCTACCTGTAAAGATAATGCTGTCGCTCTGCCTGTTAAAGTTTACCTCATGGGCCATTGCACTGGCCAGCGGCACATCGGGCGGTACCCTGGCGCCATTACTTACTATCGGCGGGGCATCGGGGGCATTATTAGGCGGTGTTATTTTATACCTGTTTCCAGGTTGTGGTATTACTATTACGCTGGCCGCGCTTGTTGGCATGTCTGCTATGTTTGCAGGTGCATCCAGGGCGTTGCTTACGTCTATTATTTTTGCATTGGAAACTACGGGGCAATCTAATGCTATACTGGCGCTCCTGGCTGCATGTACTGCTGCTTACCTGGTTTCATTTTTTCTGATGGAAAATACAATAATGACTGAAAAAATAGCCAGGCGTGGTGTAAAAACGCCAGACTCTTTTGCACCCAATATTTTAGACGAAGTATCTGTTGCTGATGTAATAGAGGATAATGGGCTTGTATTGAACGAAGAAAATGCGATTGGGGAAGTACGTGAATGGCTGGAGCAAGAAAAAGAATATAAGAATAACTTCTTTATCATAGTTAACAATGAAAATGCATTCAAGGGCATTATAAGTTGCTCCAGTTTATTTAGTCGACAGCAAGATATCAGGAAACCAATAAGTACCCTGATACGTAGAAAACCAGTAACTATAGGTATGAGCAGCTCTCTAAAAACTGCAGTTGAAATGATGGTAAATGAGAATGTTGATGTTTTGCCTGTGATATCGGGCGACCAAAATATTATTGGGGTATTATCTTATGGCAATATCTTGTCGGCTTACAAAATAGATATGGCTAAATTCCATAGAGCCGATCCACATATATCTATAAAACGGCAAACATTAAAAATGCTTATTAAAGGGCAAAAGCTGGTAAGCACCTCTAAGAATAGAAACTGATTGATGTAATATAGCCAGCCTGATGGTCCGGGTTGGCCTTTCCAAGCTGGACAGGATAGTGCAATATTATTCAAAAACGCCACAAGTGTAGGAACATCTAACAATAGAAATAGCTGAATTCCTGAAAAACAAGCTAAATTACTTTTTCCTTTAATGATCTAAAAGTAGCTTATGGAAAACACAGTAAAAATAATATCGGTAACAGAAGTTACACATGATGTAAGATGCATTAGAATGGAAAAACCCGCCAACTACCATTTCAGGCCCGGACAGGCTACAGATGTATCAATAAACAAGCCGGGATGGGTAAGTGAGCAACGACCATTTACATTTACAGCACTAAATGATGACCCATATCTTGAATTCACTATTAAATGCTACCCCGAGCGTAAGGGCGTAACTAATGAGTTGAGGAGTATTACAACAGGCGATGAACTGATAATTCGTACCCCATGGGGTGCAATAGAATATAAAGATGAAGGTTATTTTATAGCAGGCGGTGCGGGCATTACACCATTTATAGCCATCCTGCGCCAACTTAATAAAGATGGGCGACTGGGGAAGAACAAGCTTTTCTTTTCTAACAAAACTTCAGGTGATATCATTTATGAACAGGAACTATTTGCAATGCTTGGCGATAATGTTGTGTTCATTCTTACGCAGGATAGTATGGGCAAATATGCTCACGACTTTATTGATGACATCTTTTTAGAAAATCACGTTGAAGATTTCAACAGGAACTTTTATCTATGTGGCCCAGATAAAATGACAGCGAATGTTAGTCAGATACTTATTAGCCACGGCTCAAAACCAGACACTGTGATATTTGAAAAATAAATGCGTGCAATTGTTTAACCCTTTTCTGTTCTCATCTCTTACTTTCCAAAATGAGTAATTGCATTGGCATTGGCAACACTTAATTGGTAAACACCATCCTGCGCGACTGCACTGCCTTGCCATCCATGATCAGTGTGTACATAAAGATACCGGATGCATGATAACCATGTTCGTATATCACTTCATTCATACCTTCTTTCAATATTAAGGGCACTTGCTTTACTATACGGCCGGCCATGTCCGTAACAATAATGGAGGCTTCCTTGTAGTTAGGTGTTTTGCCCACCAATACAGATATGGTGGTGGCTTCATCGGCAGGATTTGGCCTATTTTGCAGCAACTGTACAGATCCATCTACACTAGCCGTTTCCTGTACACCAACCCTCACCATTTGTTCGCCACTAAAGAGGCTTTCCACACCATTTGCATCTACAGCACAAACGCTTACTATATACACAGCAGAAGGCAAGTTGCTAATAGAGTAGGCCAGGTTTCCACTGAATGCATAAACAGAATCCCAATCGTTTGTAATAGTACGTACACCCACCTTGTAGTTCAGGTATTGTTGTTGCTGTGTTATATTTATATCCAGATTATCAGTGCCGTTGCTTGTCAGTGTAAAAGCAGGTGTTGCAGGCCCTATGGCCATCATACCGGCAGCATTGCCGTTTATCACACAATTCCTTGCCAGGTAATCAAAATCTACATAGAAACTGTCAATTATGCCATCGTTATTTACATCTATGCCTAATGTATCGCGTGTGGTATGCTGCCTATCGGTATATGCAGGATTAGTAACATCTGCATCACCATCTTCATTAGCAGCCGTGAACCGCATAGCTGTAAAGTTTAGTTGCCTGAAAGGCATATGATCTCCCCCACGCCCGGTCCGGTCTTCTGGTGTGAGTATATTGATGGACATAGGCACGCTGGCTGCCGGCAAAATGCGTTCTTTGTATTGCAGCTTTATATAGCGACACAAGCCTTTATGCAATGAGTTGAAAGTACCATATGAGAACAGGCGTACATCAGTACTATCTATGTTGCCATACCCAGAGCAACTGGGTGCAGATGAGGTGTGCCCGCAAAATATGCCACCTATCACATCGTTATTCAGCACACTCATTATTTTTATGTTGTTCTGTCGGGCATAGTCTGCAAATGCCTGTGCTCCATATAGTCCCTGCTCTTCGCCTATTGTCACCATAAATACAATGGTGTGGTTGTAAGAGTATTTGCTCATTACCCGTGCTAGTTCCAGCACCAGGCCTGTGCCGCTTACATTATCTTCCATACCCTGCGCCAGGCAGGCGGTATCGCACACATCCTCGCAACGACTATCTATATGTCCCTCTATCAGTACAATTGCTTTATCGGTAGTATCCATGCCTGGTAGCACAGCAATAATATCCTTATGCTGATTAATGTTACAGATATTCAGATCGAACTGCAGGTAAGATGGTATCAACCTATTACCATTCTGTGCACTGAACTGCTGGAACTTATGGAACACCCAGCGCCGCGCTGCCCCAATACCGTTAATAGCAGAAAGGGTATCCGATCCCGTATTACGATTATGAAATATCCGCAGGCTATCAAAATAAGAATGTAAGGTATCTGGCGATACCCGTTGATTGATTCCGTTGCTTATAGTAGCATGGTCGTTGAGGACAACACTTGCCTGATATAGTGTCGGGTTGTAGTTGCCCTGCATTACCTGCCCGGCTGTGCTGTTTGTAGTTATTATACTGGTTTGTGCTTTTGCAGCAAACAGGGTACTGTAAAAAAGGATTATGGTGGCAATACCTGCAACTTTCATAACAGCATAAGTTTATGCTAATTTACTATTATTCCAGGTATCCCTGAGTTCATAAGGTCTGCCATATAATACTACACATAAAAAAGCAGGCTTTAAATAAAGCCTGCCGATAGAAAAGATGTGAAAGTTATTTCTTTTGTGGATGAGCGGAAGCATTGAAAATGAAGCTCATGCCAGTTGATATATTAATGGGCTTCTTACTCGTGTCTGCAGGTGTAAAAGTAACTGAGGCAAACGAATGACAACCTATACATGATGCCGAAGCCTGTATATAAGTTTCCTGTACCGTATTGGCCATTAACGGTGGTGCAGCAGTTGTTTTCGGGCCTTCTCCACCTATCATCCACTGCGAGCCGATAAGTTTGTAATTTGCCCATACTGTGCCTGCCATCTTAGTACGAAACTTTTGGTTCACACTATCTGTGTATTTAAATATTTTGTTTACCCTTTTTACCTGTGTGCCCGAACCATTCATAGCCGCACTGTAAAACCCTGCATAGGGCTGGGTAAGCTGCCATATGTAGCGGCCATCATCGCCTGCTACGTGGGGTGGTGCAGTATTTACCGTGCAAGCAGTACATGCCGGGTTGTAGTAAGACCACCTTATACTGGTATCTACAACAGCCAAAGAATCCGGATCGTTATTCACGTGTTCAAAACTACTCCATATCAGGTTAGATCCGGTGAGTGTTGTATGACGGATGATGTGCATACCCACCAGGCCCACTTTTACATTAGGTATCAGTAATGCTTTATGGTTAAAGGTATGCAGGCTATCTACATAAATGACAGCATTCCGGCAATAGAACAGGGCCGGGTCATCGGATGCAGTAAGGATACGCCATGCTGCTTTTATTTCCATCATACCTGGGGCATTGGTAAGCGTATCGCTGGCTGGCAATTGGAAGCCTGTTTGTGTGTATTTATAAATACCATCTACAGATATGAGGTTGTTGTTTGTGATAAAGGTGTCTTCTACATGATTCAGCTTGATCTCGAAGAGGGTAAAGTTCATATTCCTGTCTACAAGTGGCAACCCATCAGCTTCATCAAAACTGCCTATAGGCAATTTTTCCAGTAGGTTGCGTGGCGATTTTGAGGTCATGTACAAGAACTTATTATTATCTTGTTTAGCAGCATTTAAGTGCAGGAACAAAGGATGGTTTACATATCCAAATACTTCCAGTGGATCCCTATAATGCTCCCATACGCGCAGGGCACTCAGGTTATCATTATAGATGCTCCCTTTGGGTTTGCCTTGTACATCAGAAGGCCAGTTAAGGGCAAGGAAGGTTTGCCACGAAAACAGGTCTAAAGGTGTTTGTTTTAAAGAATCGGCACTGGTTGCAGAATCCGTAAAATTCATAAAGTCGGTTGTATAACCTTCATTATGAAGAATGGGTTCAATAACCTCAACCGGCAAATAGGGACAAA
>Ga0207067_10250_pt1 | contig 16135 bp, 21 predicted proteins | sample Alteio_BWMinCont_25_FD_153484 | JGI IMG/M metagenome (GOLD analysis project Ga0207067, IMG submission 153484) | Enriched cells from forest soil in Barre Woods Harvard Forest LTER site, Petersham, Massachusetts, United States -... | ecosystem: Environmental > Terrestrial > Soil > Temperate forest >...
ATCTTCCCACTGGGCATAGCAGACACGGTTTCCTTTGCGGATGGCTATCCACCTATCTTTCAGGACCGACTGACCGTCTCTGACAAAGGCTTGTTGGAACCAAGGGATAATACTTCTCGCCTCCGGCTTAGTATGGCCGCCAGCAACGTCGTTATAGGGCAGCGCCACGTAGAATGGGTTCTGCCTCTTGCCAGTCACAGTCCAATTGGGGTCCCACGCGGAAGCAAGATTACCAGGATGATTCGGTGTCGGTCGTTCACCGACGCTGAAGGTTGTAGCAGTAATACCCGTTTTCCAAGGCCCAAAAGTGGGCGGATATCCGAATGACAGAGTTAATGAGCTGTGCAGATTCAGCGATCTTGGGACGCCGATATGAACACTAAAAGCAGGATGCGATTTAGGTTTCAGCGCACCGCTGTTGTGGACCCGAACTGGAAAGGCTTCTTTTCTTTGTTTGCAGATTTTCTTTTTGGTGAACGCGAAATCTTCTACAGCGAATGTGCACAAAAATAGAAATACCAAAATCTCTTTCATAAATCTGGTCCATCCTTAAACGGCCCGGGTATGTTCCGAAGACACCTAAGCGAGACGTTATTGCCTGCTCTCAGAACAGAGCATCAGGGTGCGTAGAATAGAGCTGTCGAAATGACGGCGAGCGTCTGCTAAAATTGTTGCCTTGAATGAGTTGAATTTGACAAAAAGCTCAGACAGCCAGGTTGGAGGCTAGGTGACCTGTATTCACCTTCGCAGGGATTACATACTAAAGTTGCGGGCGGTTATGCGCGAAAAATGGGCGTAATGCAAGCAGAACCAGGAGGTTAAGCGCAGCAGTTTCTAAAAGCTATAATTGCTTGCATTTCTCAACAACTAATTACGCACTACGGTACTTGTTGTACAGCGCCGGGGCTCATCCCTCGATGAAATGAATTTCCGCTGGAGCACAAAATTACTCTGATGCGACCCGTTGAATTTGGCAGAGCAATAGCCTCAGGAACGCGGCTAACTCTTCTCTGCTGACAACCCCGAACGCTTCTTCAGGGTCATTAATTCTGGATGGACGAAACCTCCGGAATCGCCCTTGCACTGAAAACCGGCGTCCCCTCCTATGAAGTCGAAGCGAACAGCGTGAAAGATCCTTTCGATGCCCCGGACTGGATCTTCGAAATCAAGCTGGATGGTTCCGGGCCATCACGGTCTTCGATGCAGCCGGGCAAGCCTCACCTCTGGTCACGAAACGGCTTGCCCTTAGAAGCAAAATTTCCGGCCGTCGCAAATGCTGTTTCTAAACTGAAACTGCGCTCGACCATTCTCGACGGGGAAGTCGTTGCGGTTGATGAAAACGGAATTCCCGCTTTCAGCTTCTGCAACGGTCCCAAAAACAACCAGCCGCGGCCACGCTTTACTATGTCTTCGATGTCCTCTGGCACAGAGGTGATGACCTAACGGTAAAAGCCTTCGTGGAACGCAGAGGCATACTAGAGCGGCTTTTAGAGCCAAGGGCGGGAGTTCAACTGGCCGACTATGTAGAATCCGATGGTAAGGCGCTCTTCAATCTTACGAAAGAAAAAGGGATGGAAGGAATCGTCGCCAAGCGCAAGGACGGTATTTATCGACCGGGCAAACGGTCCTCAGATTGGCTTAAGATCAAAGCACGGTTGCAACAAGATTTGTGGTTGGCGGATTTACAGCGCCCAAAGGAAGCAGAAAATATCTGGGTGCTGTCGTGCTGGGCGCCTACGCGGATGGTAAGCTGCGGCACTACGGCTACGCGGGTTCCGGCTTTACTGAAAAAGGCTTGAAGAAAGCGGTTGAAAGAGATCCCTGAAGGGCCGTGGAAATATCGAGATAATAGCAAGCTTGTTTTAGATGCCGGCGGATCAACAAACGTTTGGAAGTCTGAGATGGGCATGCTTAGCGCTTTTTTAAATGCGCCTGAGACATCAAGGTAGATGCCGAGTTTCGTGTCAAACGTATTCGGATCTAGCCTATCGCACCGCCGATCCGCTTGAAAAGCCGGAATTCACGGTGCTATAACAACACGGCTGGAATGAGCAAAAGCGAACTTCAAACTGGTTTTGCCGCAGAGACTCAAACGGATAAAAGAACGGCGGGGCTCTTCCTGGAGACGCTTTCGGCTCTGGCTTACAATCGATCAAAAAGGAAGGCGAATTCGTGTTGCCCGGGATCTGGCAAACTCGTGAAGCAGAAGCGGAAAGCGCGTATGCGAATCAACCCGAAGACGCTCCAGAAGATCAAAATTCCGGCCAAGACCGTCGTTAAATTCCGAGTGGCAAAGGCGGCAAAGTACGCGATTCTGGGAATCAAGAAGTAGTCCTTGCTCACTCCTGTCCCGACAGTATGAAGTGTGGCCGGAAAAATGACTTCGCTTCCGGCAAAGGTGATCGCGATCGAAAAACGAGGCGATCAGTATCAGATGATTGTGCAAATCGGTACCAGGTACCGCGGCTCATTCAACACGCTCGCTTTTGGAGAGATCAAACCCTACATCGGCTCCCTGAAGGATGGCCGGCTGGATCTCGTCTATTACCGGGACCCCGGGCTAAGCGAAGGGGATCCGTTTCCGCTTTGGACGCTGCACTGATGACTCCCAAAACGAATGGCTTCTCAACAACTCGTCCGCTGGTTCGGCCAGGAGCGTGAACCTCTTCGGTCCGAAGGCATTGACGATGCGGACCCGCGCGTGGTCATGGATGCCGTTACGCGGCGGCATCTTGCCGAGATTAAAAGCGATCCGGCATTGCAATCATCAAAGCGCGAAGCCCATTACCCTAAAGCTGCGTGCGGGCAATGCTTGCCAGGTTCGCTCGCTCGGCCCGGAAATCGTTTCCAATAGGTACAAGTCCGGCATCGAGGACGATTTCCTTACCACGCTCCACAAGCGCCCGCCGTGCATGATTTTAGAACCTTCTCTGATTTCCATATCCAGCGACTTTTCGTCGTTCGAGAAGCTTCCCGAGAGGACACGAGACAACATCGTTTGAATCTTTACCAGATGACCCAATGGTCGATCAATCCTTAGGCGGTTGTAATACTGTAATAGAACCAAAAACCAGACGTCGCTATAAAAAGCACAACTTTGTTAGTCTTGAGCTTTCCTCCAAAGCCGAGCTCTTCATTCATCAGAGATTTGCAGACAAGCGGGCATTAGAGAACCAGAACCGCAATCTAAGCCACTACTCCCTCTCTTGAGTTCGAAACGCATGTTCCATTTGGATTGAGGATTATGCTACCGTGGCCCGCTTTTCGGAACAGAATGCCCCGGACGGTATATCAGCGCCGACGCATGGCTCAACTTGTTAAAGGCATCTACGCGGGAATAGATTACAGAATGGCAAAGCTCCGGAGCAAGAGCGCCAACATTAACATTTGGCAATGTGGGGAGAGCACGACCCCTACAACAAGGATCGTGTCTTCAAGATCGACATCCAACTCTCGAATGCACCGAAAAGTTCTCAATTCGGGGATGGCTAATCTTCATTCGTCGAGTTCACTTCGGGTACCCGGTCGAAAGGCGTTTTCTTGGACTCAGATCGTTCAACTTTGAGAGCTGGTCGCTGGCATATATTAGCCTGCATTGAAGAATCTTTCGATTAGTGATACGGCATGCAAGCGCTGGGTGTGTATGGTCGTCTGTTGTGTGAATGTCTTCCTTAACAGCAAGCGTTACTCGGCAACGGGACATCGGAGTGCTAAAATATAGAGCTACATTTTGGTAACTAGTTGAAAGGCTTCTTTTTTTCCGAATTCAGATAACAGGCTTTAAATCGCGATTCTCTCGATTTCATCGAGCGAGATTTCATCATTGCGGCGGTCGTACAATTTTGTAGTCCGCGGCGATTCATGGAATGCTGGCGATCGATCAAGCTGCATTCGCCCACGGCGGCGGAGGCCGTCGGTATGGTGGCCCTTACTACGGTGGCGGATATCGGTACGGAGGCCCGTATTGGTGGTGGGATTACCCATTCGGACCCGGGTACTATGACTACGATTACTAACAGGAGTCGTCCGACCACGCCGATGACGAGACGATTGGGCCGAGCAGTTTCTCCTCCAATTTGAAGAACTGCACGAAGATAGACTTCGGCTTCGGCATACTTGCCTTGCTGGCACGGGGCAGATGCCAGACCGCTGCGTGATGCCAGTGTTTCAGCGTGTTCCAAGCCGAGCACTTTTTCTTCTAATGGGAGTACGGTACGATACGCCGCCTCAGCCTCTGCAAATTTGCCTTGATAGAAAAGTTCGACCGCCAGTCAGCGCATTGTAGTCAGCGTGTCGGCATGTTCGGGGCCGAGCACGCCCGCGCGCTCTTTCAACACTTCGGCGAGGCTTTACGCGCCGGAACTCGACTAACGCTTTTCGCAGACGATAAAGAGCTAGCTGTTCGGCATCGGTCAAAATGCGATCTTGAAAGAGCTGCACTTTGTTCATGATGTCAGGGACAGCAGTGAGGACTTTGAAAGAAGCCTCGATAACCGAGTCGCGATTGAACCCGGAATGCTTGATTGAGAGAGTCAAGATTCTGGGCATCGGCCTTTTGGTAGGGTTAATTGGAGCGGTAACCGGTGCGCGCCTGATCGAAGGACTTTTATACGGTGTCTCGCCACTCGACCTGCCGTCGCTCGGAACCAGCATCCTCCTGCTTGGATTAGCCGCAACCCTAGCATGCCTGATTCCGGCATTGAAGGCAGGTGCTCATCAAGCCGACTGAAGCGCTCCGCGAATGAGAAGCAGATTTACCACGGAGCCAGAGAGTTCACAAAGATCACAAATACTCAAGAGGAGCAGTCGGCAATCGTTCTCGGTGAACTTCGTGCCTCCGTGATGATAAATCCTAGTGACTTACTTCGTTTCCACCGTAGGCGGAGATGGATCGGAGGGCTGGAGCTTGCGGAGCCTCTTTTCTTCCTTCTTGGCCTTCTTTTCAAGGTCTCTCTTCCGCTTTTCGAACTGATAGTTTGGTTTTGCCAATTTGTGATCCTCTTACAGGTATAATTGATGCTGAGACAAGGCTCGCGTCTGCGAAACCAAGGGTGGTAATTAAGCATAGGGGCGCCAAATCTCCAAAGTCTACGCGGAAGCAGGCCGTGCAGAAACAGGCAAGGGAGGCTGCAACGAAGCAGAAAGGCCGCGCGGACTGTTGCAGGCGAGACGCTGATATTCGGTGGATTGGTCGCCGCTCATGGCGTCTAATTCGAATTGGTGTCCCAGCGCCCTAGCGTACGTAAATTTCCGTTTCCTGAGCTGACCACTGAAGGGCTTCAAGAAGATCCCCTTTCTTAACATGATAAAATACATTTTCGTGTTTAAAGTAGGGATGAAGAATGGACCTCGTTCCGCTCAAAAAAGCAATCTTAGGCGCGCCCAATTCGAGCGGCTCTCTGATGTTCGGATTTTAGAGCCTTTTTCTGGATGCCGGTCTATTCCTCGATTAGGGGACTCTCAAAGATCGATCTCGAGTCAGAGGCTGTGTGATCCGGCCGCCAGAGGCACCAGCGGTGTTCGTTCTCCTCCTCGATCAGTAAGTGAAGCAGTAAATGAATTGTGCCTTCCTCATCTTCGACTTGGTAGGTAGGAACGCCGGTCTTGAGCTCAAGTGCAACACCCGAGGTTGCATCCATCCAGAACTTGATAACGGTAAAAATGCAAGCGGCTCGGGAGCCTTTTCATGAGAAGCGGTCGGGCTTATCGGCAGAGAAAAGAGTTAGCCGAGTTCCGGCGGACAAGGCTTCGCCAAAGGCAACGGGGCGCATCCGAGTGATTTTGTGACCGAAGGCCGAGCTAAAGAATTCGATGCCAAACCGGAGGCGCCCCAAATTAGGTCACCGCAAAGCGCCCTACCCATCCCGACCATCGTGTTGCGGGGATTCTTCTCGTCGCAGTGGTGGTATCTTTTTGTGTCGGGGAGCTGGTTTGCCAGACGGTCCAGGGACGGCTAATCTTCAGTTGGTGAGAGCACATCGAAAACTAATCTGAGGCCGATGCAACTAGCTCTATCTTACTGGAAACTGAATTTAGCGAAGAAAAATATGAACTCTGATCCTCTTCTCGGTTCGGTGAGAAAGGCAAGTGGTTGGTCAACGGTTTGGGGGGTACTCATGGTGATTTGTGGCCTCCTAGCCATTACTCTTCCGTTGGCCACATCTATTGGCATTGTAATTTTACTCGCCTGGCTGATTCTGTTCGCAGCCGTAGCCCATTTGATATTTGCTTTTCATTCGCACAGCGTTGGCGGGTTTCTGTGGAAGGTCCTGCTCGCGGTACTGTACGGACTGGCAGGTCTCTTTTTGCTAGCGAACCCAATCGCCGGCGTGGCTTATCTCACCCTTCTCCTTGGCACCTTCCTTTCGGTCGAAGGCGTTATCGAAATTGTCCTTTACTTTCACATCCGCAAAATCACTCATGCCAGCTGGGTGCTCTTCGATGGTATCATTACTCTTCTGCTAGGCTTCTTCATTTGGGCCCACTGGCCGTCAAGCTCGGCCTGGGTAATCGGAACGTTGGTTGGCATCAGCCTGATCTTCAGCGGTATTTCCAGATTCATGCTTTCGTTAGCAATCCGTCGCCACACCTAACGGGCTTCTCTCCCAACACCGACAAATTCGGGATTCGCAGAGTAGGCGGGTAGTTAGACAAACGGTTAGGCGAAAGGGGAGATTCGCAGAAGCCGTGGCGGGTTCTTTGGCGTGTGTCCGAACTGCGATGCGAGGGAACCGAAGCGGAGAGCCGCGATGAGGCGTTGCGGGCCTGGAATGGGAAGGGTTAATACGGTTGCAGGATAACTATGTTTCGAAGGGCGCATGGTCTCTCTCAGCCGATACAATTGCTCACCTGCTGATTTCTGTCCTGCTCCGCTGACTGCCGAATTCGCGCTCATTTGCAACCAGATATTTCTCCCAGAGCGCGGAAGGTAGTTGATTAATCCGGATCTGAGCCTATTTGCGCACAGGGGGCTTGGGCTAATGGTTTCGAGGGGAGGGCAGAGGGTTAATGAGCTTAGGTTGAGCCTGTTTATCTCGCTAGCTGAACAGCCTGACGTCCATTGGATCCGGTTTGGTATTCACTTGTCGCATTCAAGCCACCAAAAAGCGCCGCGGAGGGAATCGCGACCGTTTGGTTCAAAACTCTTAGAGAAGCGTGACGTCGTATGAAAGAAGGAACCGGTAGAGGTCAGGATGATCCGGAAGCGGATAACGACCCTCCACCTGGATTGCCGCTTGCGCTTCACGGGTCCCGAACACCGCGTAGTTGATCCGGGCTGGGTTCTTTCGGGAGTTGTAGCGAATTCCGTGTGGAACCTGATGGTGCGTCATAAAAGAGCGAGCCCAGGCTTGGGTTTTTGAATAGTCGGTGGAAGCAAAGAAACCAGAATCGGTACCGAGGCGGTTGAGATGACGTCCCGTGGCATCAACGACCTTGAGTGGTGAAGTGACCAGTAGCTCGCACACATCAAACAACGCCAGATCAGCCGAATCGATTTCGTGGAACTCGGCCCATTGATCGCCGAACACTTCAAGGATCGCAGTTTCAACGGTGTTCGAGGTATACAGAACACCATAAATGGCCACCGGTGAGTCGAAACGGTGGACCCCCAACTTCGACCAATGGATGGGGTCGGCGTAGCTCTTCTTACTGATCCGGATCAACCTCTCGGGCAGCTGGATCAAAGGAAGGGTTTTGCCGGGCGAGCTTATCCGAACCTTCTTAGCCCCCATGGGTTTGATGCCGGCGCGCGACACGCACCGCGTCCTCGATCCGTCCCTTCAAGAGCAAGTCGAGCGGCCGCTTTCCTCCGAGTGATTCTCTGGGGTTCAGAAAAAAGATCATGCGACCCCAAGGATTTTCGCTCAGGTGCTCAAGGCATTCCTGAATTCCCGCACGGAGATGGCCATCCTCAAATTGCCAGATGGGATAGTGCCATTTACCATTGCCGCGGCGCCAAGCGACCAGTCGGTTAGTCTTGCGCAAGTGGTCCACCCCCTGCCGGCTATAACCAATCAGGTCCGCCACTTCCTCGGCGGCGATGGCGCCGCCGTCGGCGTTTTCCAGGCGATTCCGACTCGATTCACCCCTTTTTAAGAGAATCGCCTTCGCTTCCTCATTGGATACTTCCCGCGGATGCAAAGGCGGAAAGGAAGCGCGCAGTCTCTCAAGAATCAGTTGAGGAGAAGTCCCTTTCGGGGTTTTCTCTGCAACGATCTGATGGAGCTCGTCAACCACCGCGTCCAGGTTCATGATCGATCCTACTGCAAGAAGTGCTAATGTGCAAGAACTGCTAACTCAGGTCAGGAAATGACGCCTCCCTCCTTGAAACTAAAGTAGTCGCTCCGTCCCGGCGCGGGTGAGCCAATGATGACGTGATCGATCAGCTGCAGCTGGAGAATTCGGCTGGCCTCAATGATCCGGCGGGTTAGGCGAAGATCGGCCTCTGATGGGCTCGGATCGCCCGCTAATGGCAACCCTCCGTGGAACACCGGCGCCGGCGGACGAGCTTCCGATCGAGGATATACAGGGCCGCAGAGCACGGCGTTATCCCACTCGATGGGGTTGACGTGTTCCATTCCGGAGGTATCGACTCCATTGGCGACGGGGTCGCACCGGCTGAGGGCGACAGATTTCCTGGCGCCGCCGCTTCCGCCGGACCTCCTACGCAGATTCCACGTTTCAGCGTCAAGGTATGGAAAGAGGCTTCCTTGGCGTATAAAATTACACGAATCTGCTCAGTACTCTTATCCTGCGAGCGCACGATGGATAGCTCCCCTCCTGACTCACACCCCCGACCTTGCAAAGCACGGCCGCTCCACAGTTGCCAGCGGCGCTAGCATCACGGATAGTCCTGAATCCCCCCTTATGCCAGTCGCTGATCCGAAGCCAGTCATCGACACTTCGAAAATGTCGTCTGCGCAGCGCGAAGCGCTCGAGCTCACGGAGGCCGCACGCGAGTCTGCGCAGGCCGAACGCGGGTTCGCTGGCGGATTGTTCATGGGGCATTTTAATCTCAACGGCATCCATCCGTTCCCGGTGCAAAATCCGGAAGACGTCGCGACGGGTGACGTATTTCTGCAACGACTCAGGACATTCTTGAAAGAACATGCGGATCCGGATGAGATCGACCGCAGCGGAGAAATCCCTCAGGAAGTGATCGACGGCCTCGCGCGAATGGGTGCCTTCGGGATCAAGATCTCGCCGGAGTTCGGTGGTCTCGGGCTCTCTCAAACCAACTACTGTCGCGCGGGTATGATGCTCGGAAGTTTCTGCGGCAATCTGACTGCGCTGATTTCCGCGCACCAATCGATTGGCGTGCCACAGCCCTTGATCTTGTTCGGAACCGATGAACAAAAACGCAGGTTTCTGCCGCGAGTCGCTCGCGGCGAAATTTCTGCATTCGCACTGACCGAGACGAAGGTTGGATCCGATCCCGCAAAAATGGAAACGCATGCGGAGCCAACACCCGACGGCGCTGCGTTTATAATTAACGGCGAAAAGCTTTGGTGCACCAATGGGGTGAAGGCAGGCGTGATCGTGGTGATGGCAAAAACACCGCCGAAAATGGTGAACGGCAAACCGAGAAACCAGATCACCGCATTTGTGGTCGACATGAACACGCCCGGTGTCGAGATCGTCTGTCGTTGCCGATTCATGGGGTTAAAGGCGCTGTATAACGGAGTGGTGCATTTCACGAATGTGCGTGTCCCTCGCGAAAATATTCTGCTCAGTGAAGGTAAAGGGCTTCGGGTTGCACTGACCACACTGAACACCGGACGGTTAACGTTGCCGGCCGCGTGCGTGGGAGTGTCGAAACGGTGTTTGGCCATTGCGCGGAAGTGGGGGATGGAGCGGGAGCAATGGGGTCGACCGATCGGCAAACATGCCGCGGTTGCAGAAAAACTGGCACGCATGTCTGCTGAAATTTTTGCGATGGAATCGATGGTGCTCTTTGCCGCCAGCATCGTCGATCGCGACAAGACCGCCGATGTTCGCCTGGAGGCCGCTCTCTGCAAACTGTGGGCGACAGAGCGTAGCTGGGAAATCATCAATGATACCATGCAGATCCGCGGTGGGCGCGGCTACGAAACTGCGCAATCCCTTGCGGCCCGCGGCGAAGAACCAGTGCCCATCGAGCGATTTCTCCGTGACTGCCGCATCAACACGATTTTCGAGGGATCCAGCGAGATCATGCGACTATTCATCGCGCGCGAAATGCTTGATCCGCATTTGAAAATCGGGGCGCCGGTACTGAATACGGGGTTGCCGCTGTCCGCGCGCCTCAAGTCAGCGATCCAAGCGACAGGATTTTACGCAAAATGGTATCCAAAACAATGGCTGTCTCCCTCAGTCGCCGGGAGTGCTGCTGGGTTCCATCCCGTGCTTTCTCGGCACATCCGTTTTACCTCGGATGCCTCGCGCCGGTTGGCTCGCGAGATATTTCATGCGATGGCTCGCTACGGACCGAAATTGGAACGCAAGCAAGTCTTACTCGGACGCTTTGTTGATATTGGTGCCGAGATCTTTGCCATCGCCAGCAGCTGTGCCCGAGCTCAGTCGGCGTTATCGGGGAACGAAACCGTCAGAACAGATTTGCTCGCACTAGCCGATTACTTTTCTCGAACAGCGCACCTTCGCATCGAGTGGCTGTTCCATAGCGCTAAGCATAATGTTGATCGACAAGGCTATAAGCTGGCACAACGAGTTCTTAGCGGCGAACTGGATTGGCTTGAGACAGGTGTCGTCTGATTGCCTACGCCGGGAGATCCGGTCGCTGTGCATCCGAGTGGCAAAGGCGGCAAAGGGCGCAATTTTGGGAGCGGAAAGTAGTCCTTGCTCACTACTGGCCACGCAGTTATGAAGTGTCGCCGGAAATGACTTTCGCTTCCCGCCAAAGTGATCGCGATCGAAAAACGAGGCGATCAGTATCAGGGTGATTTGTCTTAATTGGTAGCAAGGTTGGGAACGAGGTTATTGGCATTTCTGGGGAGAGAGTCAAATTAACTAAAAAAGACACGCTTAATCCCATTACCTCTGTCACCGAGCAGTTTTTATAATTTGGGCGTCGCGGGAGGCGAACCACTAGGCACACATCCTCTCCTCATTTCAACCAGACCACCACGGCACCGAGCTGTTCCAGTTGGATTTGAGATCCGGTAGGCGTGACCTGCAGCGCGCTATTCTGACTTGGGTCCGGGATTGCCGTAAGATCCAGGAGCGAGTCCCGTCGCGCCTGGAACGGTTATCTGCTTTGCTAGACCTCGATTCACACCGACCACCACGGTTTCCGATCGAAGCTGGCGCTTGAAGACGAGAACGTCCTGGTCGGCATAGAGGGGGGTATATTTACCTCTTTGAACCGCGGGACTGTCTTGGCGCAGCTTGGCGAGCGTTTCGATGATCTGAAACGCCCGCGTATCCTCGCTAAAACTCGTCATCCCAACACGGTTCCAGGGATCATCATTCCAGACGTTGATGTACTTCGGGATCGGAAGGGCATTGTCAGCGTCGCGACCAAGGTACTGCTCATCGCCGTACTGGATGATCGGGATGCCTCGCACGGTCATCAATAGAACCGTCGCGAGGTCGAGTCTCCGTTTGCTCTCTTCTTCACCGACGCCAAGCTTGTGAAGGCGCACAATGCTACGCATCTGGTCATAATTATCGATAAAGGTGCCTTGCCAGTCATCGCGTCCGTCGAATGCAGAGACCCGTTTGGTCAAATACGCGCCAAGTCTTGCGCGCTAAATTGTTGAGAAGGATCCTCCACCGCGCCGCCGATGTACTCGGCACTTTGTTGATAGCAAATCCCGCGGCGCTAGTTCGGCTAACACTTTTTGTCGAAACGTGGATCTTTTCGCAGCGGATCCTAATATGGTCGCGCGTCAGTGGTTCCTGCTCAACTCACGCGTAGCTTCGAAAGTAGCGCGAAATCAATCACTGCTAACTCCGGCTCGCGCTGCTGCTGCTTTTCCGTTCTTTCCAAATTAATAGCGAACGGAATTGTTAGTGATCGACCAATCATAAGTGTAAAAATATCCATCTTCCCTCCCGTCAATTTGTACCCGGTTTTGTATCGAGGGATCATTACTTCTTGGTAGTCAGCAACGAAAATCAATTTTTATGATTGGATATAATGCCGGCTGATAGATGCTGAATTTTTAGTAAACTGATCGCTTATCAGATCAATTAATTATTAGCGCTCGCTCCGCTATGTCATGATCCACCCACGCCCCAGAGCATCTTAGTTATCTTGTAACCGATCAGGGTGGCGGAGCCGATTAGCCGATCGAAATCGTGGGCCAAAGAATTTCGCATTAGCCGCTCCAAAACAACTTCCTTCGCGGTCTTGTCGTCCAGCCAGCCAAGGAACGTTGTCTGGCGCAGTTGTTTGACAGCCGTCATTTCGGCGCAGGCTACCTCGTGAACCAGTTTCGGTTCCAACCAATGGATCTTCTCTTTCACCTTCGGTGGGTTTCGAACGGCGATTTACGAGTGAAAAGCGGATGCATTCGCCGAAGTGCGTCATCGATGCCTTTTTCGCTGAAGCTGGATCCGGAATGCCCGAAATAGCTCGAGCGAGCAATACCGGTTGCGCCGCCACAGCCCTTCAGGCGGATTTGTACTTATGCGAATTCGCCTAAAAAATTAAGAGTTCACGGGGCGGCGATCGGCTGCTGAAGTGTAATCTTGTGTTGTATCGCCATGAGCAATCCCTAAGAACACAAGCAGATCACCATAGCCCGCACAATATATGGACGATCTCGCATGATCAAACACAATAGGTAGTGTATAACTCCTTGCATTGCACATATATTCTAGTATTCTTCCGGTAGATTTATGATAACGACTCTCGAGGAATCGTGGGAACTGACCCGTCGCGAGTTTCGTGTCTTCCAAGGCACCGCTTCTCGCCTCGTACACGTTGCTACCTTCTGGGTTCAGGTTCCCGGTCGGATGTCCGACCATCCCAATTTGGTGGATTCAGAAGCTGGGAAAGCGGTGAAGGAAGTAGTCGAGCGGGACTTTCCTGAATTAAAACGTTGTGGATGCTCGGTGGAACTTTGGGCAGTCTATGGCCGTGACTTTCGAACGATTGAGTCTCAGTACCGGTTCGGAAAAGCCAACGGTTGTCGCGTTTGGGTAGCCGAACTCATGCCGGACGGACTGCCGCTCTTACAATCCGCTCCCTTAAGGATGCCAGGCTGGATCTAGTCTATTACCTCGATCCCGGCTTAAGCGTGGCGGATCAGTTCCTGCTTTGGACGTTCCACTGACGGGGGGTCGAATCGTCCCATAAAGCGCCGAGCCGGGAAACCTTTTGCTCGGCAAGCGATCGCGACCGCCTTGCCTCACGATCGCCTTCGTATTGGTTTGAGAAATCTAAAACGTTCTAATCTCGAACAAAAGAACACATTAATATACCTCTTCCGCTACTACGGGACCACTGGTCCTAACGGTCGAAGCGTCGCACGCGGTTGTAGGAATGAGATGTCATCACCTTCGGCGTCTTGATGCCGGATCTGGTTGTTATTGAATACTTCGAAGCTGCGAGGAATGCAGCGAGCTTGATCTTTACGGGCTATCTGGCTCGGCGGATAGTCTCGCAAAGGGACGATCTGTGCGGTTCCGCAATGTAATCGTTTTTCTTCTTGATCTCTCGCTCGTTGGCGCGTGCTGTACGGCGTTTGTGATCCTCATCGGTGATATCAAGCATGCTTCCGAACTTAAATTAGCCGCGGCACAGAAGACCGATCAGATCACAGACATCTGGATTAATCGAATGCAGGGATCCTTTTTCGTCTTCCTCCCCGATAATACGGCCAGGATATATGAGAGTTACTCATTTGATTTAATTAACGTCGGCAAATGGCAAAGAGTCGAAGATCGTCCGGTCTATCCCGAAAGCCCCAGTATAGGTTTAGCTTCTTACAAAGCGGAATTTGATGGGGCTCGTGTTGCAAATATTTACCTTTATCGAATTTTTCACCACGACAGCATTGTGATCGAAGACAAAATAATAGGCCATCGCGGGTTTAACCGGCTGTCAGACACGGATGATCCTAATGGATTTTATCATAGGAAGTTTAAACAAGGCCTTCCCCAAGATTTTTCTATCGTCGATAGATACTGGCAATTGCACAACGGACGTCCGTCTCACTGAACCAATCAAGCAATTCGTAAGGTGCCGTTTACGTCGCAGACGGTACTCTTGCGGCCCGATCTGTCGCCGGCGTTTAAAGGTGGGGCCGCGTTAGCGGGAGGAGTTAGAAAATAGCTTGCAAACGACTCCTCGTTGACCTCGAACGGTCGGCGTCATCCGGCGCTGCTATTCCACGAAAACTTTCGTATCAGATTCTAGGTAGAGAAAATCCGGATCAGCGTCTTGTAGTGTAATTGGGATCGAATCCGGGAAAATTCCCGGACTTGCCTCTTTAATAGTGACAATATTGCCCTTCGCGTCCTGAACCCGATCCCCCGGCTGTAGCTTGTCCACTCTCACCCACTTTTGCCTCTTGTTCATTGGTTCTCGTTAGCTCGTTCACTAGGTGAGTAATTGAGCGTCGCGGCTGGCGGCCTTGACGAGCCGTGCGATTTGGTTATCCCGATTTGCGTTTACCATCGCCGGATCCGGTCATCCGCCGGGTTCTTTTCCGCAGCGTGTTTCTTCAAGAAAGACCCGGTCTGCTTCCGTCAGCGGCTTGCCGTGCATGAACCGGTCGAGGACGCCATTCAGCGGATCGGTAGGCTCGATGTAATGGAAGTACCGCGGAAGCATGGGAACTGCGCCTTTTTCAGTATGCTTTAAGTCTGGCATGGCGATCTAGCGAGGTTTTAATTTTCGCACCGAAGGAGAAAGAAATCGGTTCGTTTAAGCTCAGCCGTGAAAGCGGCACCGCGGATCTCGGGCGACTGCTTCGCGGCCTTAGACACGCGCCAAGTTGCGCTTGAGACGGGCCGGTCTCGGATCGGGGTCATCATCGGCGATGCCGGACAGGACCACGGGATCGCGGTCGGGAAATTTGGCGACCAGGGAGAGTTTGCCACCCATCGCTTCGATATAGCGGGACAAGGTCGAAATCAGGATATCGGTGCGCTTTTCCAGGCGTGACACGGCATCCTGCGTCATACGGAGATTCTTAGCGACTTCGACCTGTGTGAGGCGGCGGGCCCGGCGCAACTCCTGTCGCGTCATTTCCTCAGCTATCAGTTCCTTAGTGCGAGATTGTATTTTTTTTGCGCCGCTCCGGGCTCAATTCTTTTCGTATGCTGTCCAGGGTTTTCATCGTTTTTTCTTTTTCCCATTCTGCATTTTTTCTGCGCCTCTTTTTCGGCCTCGATGTGCGCCACATGCGTGTTGAAGCGGGCGTCCGCCTTGGCGATCATCTGGCGATAAAAGAGATCTTCGCTGCCGCCGGATTTGTCGCCGCCACAAATGATGATAGCGGCTCTGTTCGGATCGAAGGCGAACAGGAAACGCCATACGCCGTCTGCTGCGTTAAATCTCAATTCCTTCATCTTGGCGTGACCGGAACCTTTCAGAGTATCGACATGGGGCCGGCCTAATTGCGGGCGGAATCGCTCTAGCAATCCCATCTTAACCAAAAGCTCATCCTGCACGACTTCAGGCAGGTCGTTAAATTCCGGCACGAAGTCGTCATGCAAGCCAACCGTCCATGTCACTAGACCACTATGACGCATAAGACATATGTCAGAAAACTCATATTAGGGTGTACGGACATGCCGGATTAACCAGGCGTTGCGTCCTCTGCGCCCGCTGCGCGAGGCTCAACCAGGCCAGCTCCGGCGCGATAGAAAAAGCTTCAGGGAATGACGCCCGCTTCTTTGAAGGTAAAGTAGTTGCTGGACGCGCGAGCCAAGGTAGTGAAGGAACTGAAATGCTCTAATAGTGCGTCCGCCTGTTTCTGAGAACCAACGATTAACCCCAAGTGCTCGGTGGTATCCAGCGCTTTCGAACCGTAAGTGACAAGCCGTTCCTGAACCGAGGAACAGTGAGACGAGGCCTCTGGTTTATTTTTTTGGAGTTCACTGCTTTCGAACGAGAAAAAATGCGGTTGCATATTTTTCGAGCCGAAAGCGGAGCGATGAGCAAAGCGCCGCGGGAATAAGG
>Ga0207067_10254_pt1 | contig 15988 bp, 11 predicted proteins | sample Alteio_BWMinCont_25_FD_153484 | JGI IMG/M metagenome (GOLD analysis project Ga0207067, IMG submission 153484) | Enriched cells from forest soil in Barre Woods Harvard Forest LTER site, Petersham, Massachusetts, United States -... | ecosystem: Environmental > Terrestrial > Soil > Temperate forest >...
TTTTCGCACCGGCTTCAATGTGGCCTTTCGCCTTCTCGGCTGCGGTGAATAGGCCGGTCGATTCTATCACGATTTCGCAACCTAACTTTGCCCAAGGCATAGCCGCCGGACCTTGTTTAATCGAAAGGCACCGAATCCTATGACCGTTGACAACGAGGGTATCGTCTGCTCCTAAATCCGGACTGGATTTCTCGCTGCTGACATTTGCTTGAAAGCGACCCTGCGTTGAATCGTATTTTAGAAGGTAGGCCAAATTATCCGCGGGGACGATGTCGTTCAGTGCCACTACATCTATCTCTGCGCCGAGCAACCCCTGCTCTACAATCGCTCGAAAAAACAAACGCCCAATTCGTCCAAACCCGTTAATGCCGATTCTTGTCATTTTAACATGTTTCTAGTATCACTTAGCCAATGTTATTTCTGTAGATCGCAAAGAACCAGCCAGCCTGTCATGGGAGAACGATGCTACTTCTGATGGCTGAAACCGGTTATGACTAGAAGCTTAACGAAATTGCGTCCAGCCGGTATTAGACCTTGGTGCCATTTGTCCCGGAGGGACTGAATGATAGTAGCCTGGCAGTTTACTGCCTGGAAAGAGTGTAAGAAGTGTGATCGTCCCGGAGGGACGGTATGAGATGGTTGGTTTATGCTTAGATCTCGCCCAACGCCTAGTCCCGGGATAGAGATGGTCTCGTCCCTATGGTGTGCACATCACATCATACCGTGCCTACGGCACGGGTGCGTTATTAAACCGGTCCTGGCAGTAAACTGCCAGGCCTACGATCATTCGGTCCCTCAGGGACAGAAAAGCTTCGTTTTTCAATCCGGTGCCTGCCGGACTAGCCGGCGTTGCTGCTGGTCCTGTGTCTCACGAAACGCCACCGGTTTTTCGACATGGCGTCATGTGACTAACGTCCCATAGCAGGTGCCAATGAAGTTAATAAGCTTTTAGGGGCTTGCAGCCATATCCAATTTGCATCGAGCGAAGAAGCCCAAAATGAAATGAGCTACCAATATGATGTCATCGTCATCGGTTCCGGTTCTGCCGGCAAGGACGCAGCACTCCAGGCTGGCAGAGAAGGGTTACGTACGCTCCTCGTCGAGGCGGGGAGACTGGGAGGAACAGGCCTTCATCGGGGATGTCATGCCGTTCGAGCGATGCGTGCGTGCGCCACGCATTACGAGCGGGTTAACGAGAGTCACCTTTTAGGCATCTATCCGGACTTAATCGCGACTAACTGGTCCTCGTGGTTGGAGGTTCAGAGCCGGGTCACCAACCGGTTAGCCAAAGAGTTGAGCGACTCACTAGATCCGGCTTCGGTTGATCTGAAATTCGGTCACGGCGAACTTTTCGATCCTCACACCGTGGTCATTACCGATGACAGCCAAAAGAGGGAGACTGTCACCGGGGACAATATCATCCTTGCGACCGGTTCTCGACCCAGCTTTGGGGGTAATGAAAAGGCGCGGGTGCTCAACAGTGACCAGTTTCTTCAATGCACGCTAACACCACAGAATCTCCTCGTCATCGGCGGTGGCTACGTTGGCTGCGAACTCGCCGCGATTTATCGGGCGAGAAGAGTGAAAGTAACACTAGTGGAAGCTGAGTCGCGGCTTCTTCCCTCGTGGGACGAAGACATCGGAAAACGAATGCTAAGGGTTCTCGATGAAGCCGGTGTCGAAGTGCTATTTAACGAGCAAGTGCCGCTACCGGACTCAACCTCGAATGATCCTCCCCATTTTAAGCTTCGCGGGGTTATCGTATCTCCCGATTTAACATTGGTGGCGGTAGGTCGCACGCCTAACGTCGAAACTCTTCGTCTGGAAAAGGCTGGGCTGCCGAGCTCTGGTTTTATATCGGTAAATGCGCAGATGCAGACTCAGGTCCCATCGATTTATGCCATTGGAGACGTGAACGGCATTATGCTGCTGGATAGCGCCGCTTATGCACAGGCGCGAGTCGCCGTTCAAACTATCCGCGGTCATCCGGCCCGGTTCGATGCTCACTGGATTCCGCGTTGCCTGCACACCCAACCACCGATCGCAGCCGCTGGCTGGACTGCGGCGGAGGCGGATGCTGCCGGTCACGATGTCGAAGTGATTTCCCAAACGCTGTCGTTAATAACCGATGATGACGCCAGCATGGTGGAGCCAGACAAGAATCTATTAAAAGTGGTAGTTCAAAGCAGCACCGGACTCATCATGGGCTGCCAGGCAATTGGCTCACGCGCACCTGAGCTGATCAATTTGGCCTCGAGCGCAATCCGAACCGGGTTAACTGTGCATGACCTGTCGGATCTATCGCTCATTCATCCTAGCGCTTCAGAGGCGCTGGTTCGAGTTCTACAGGAACGGTTCGACCGAGAAACACGCGCTTGAGCAACTCTGGGTCGGCTGAGGAGCCGTCGGAGTCGTTTACCCGGAGACCTTTATTTATTGAACCTCCTGTGATAAACTTCCGAAGACCCCCTAGTGTCTCTCTCCACATGCCGATTGCGGTATCAGCTCGTGGAGCTATGTGCCCTCGTTTGCGGCGCTGTGCTCTGCGTGGGGACTGTATTTGCCCTTGGTTGGCCCGAATCTGGGAAGTCAGTGCTGGTTCTCTACGGCGAACGGGGCGATCTGCCGGCAATTGAGGCTGTCGAAGAGAACCTGCGCGAGGTTTTTCACGGTTCTCGCTCCCCTCCAATTGAGCTGTTTTCTGAATACCTCGATTTTACACGTTTTTCCGGAGATCAGCAGGAGGCGGTTCTGCTCCGCTACCTGCAAGAACGTTACGCCGGGCGACAAATCGATCTCGTTGTGCCGGTCGCTGGGTTCGCGCTGGAGTTTGTCCTTGCCCACCGAGCAGAGCTCTTTCCTGCTGCGCCGATCGTTTTCTGTGCAACGGATCAGCAAGAGCTGGAGAAGCTGACGCTGCCTCCCGACGCGACCGGCATTATTGGCCATTTCGACATTGAGCGCACGGTCGAGTTGATTCGCCAGCTTCAGCCTGACGTCACTGAGATCGTTTGTGTAAGCGGCACGTCTGGTTTTGATCTCCGTTGGGCGGACGAGGTGCGGAAAGTCATGGAACGAATGCATCCGAGAGTCAGCGCCCGCTGGATCAACGAGAAGTCGCTTGCGGAAACCATGGATGAGATCAGCCGGGCGCCTAAGACGTCTGCTATACTTTTTGTTTCCATGCTGCGCGACGGGGCCGGGCAATCGACTTCATCTGTCGATGCGGTGCGAGACTTGGTTCGCGTTTCGAAAGCGCCCGTCTATGGGCTATCATCGCAGTTTCTCGATTCGGGTGTGGTGGGCGGTGCCATGTTCGATTTCGGATTAAACGGGCGGAACACCGCCGAGCTGGCATTAAAGACGCTGCGCGGGCAATGGGTCCCGTACGGCTCTCCAAGGATCGAGAGCCACAATTCGCTGCTAATAAACTGGCAAGCTCTGAAGAAAGCAGGGCTACCTCAAGAGCGAGTGCCAGCGGGTGCCGAAGTGCGGCTGCGACCGCCCGGGCTGTGGGAAACTCATCGCGTGTTCATCTCGGTGATATTAATAGCCGTTGGCATTCAGGCGATTCTGATCGTCTGGCTACTCGCGGAAAGGCATTATCGACGCAGAGCAGAGGCTTCGTTGCGCGAAAGCGAGCAGCGTATGAGCCTGGCGGCGGAGGCTGCCAATCTCGGCATCTGGATGTGGGATGTAGAGAGAAATGAGGTCTGGATGACAGATAAAGGACGCACCTTGCTCGGTTTCATGCCGAACGAGCGCGTGGACTACGCGGCGTTAGCCGCACGCGTGCACCCTGAGGACCGTGAGGCGCGAGAAGCCAGTATCCGGCGCGCTGTCAAGACCAAGGGTGAATACACTATGGAATATCGCCTCGTATTGCCAGACTCGACCGTGCGCTGGATCGGCAGCCGGGGTCACTTTATCGAAGCCAGACACGTCAAGACCAACCTGCTCATTGGCGTCTGGATGGATATAACCATGGAGAAGCAAGCGCAGGATGCGCTGCGGGAGAATGAGGCTCGTTTTCGTGCTATGGCCGATACAGCGCCTGTGATGATCTGGATGTCTGGCGCAGACATGCTGTGTACCTTTTTCAACAAAGGCTGGCTTGACTTTACCGGCCGCTCCGTAGAACAGGAACTTGGCAATGGCTGGGCCCAAGGCGTTCACCGCGAAGACCTCGACCGGTGTCTTAAAACCTACATAAACTCCTTTGATTCACGGCATTCCTTCACGATGGAGTATCGCTTGCGACGAAGGGATGGAGAATATCGCTGGGTTTTGGACAATGGAGGTCCTCGCTTTGCCTCAGATGGCACGTTTCTTGGCTACATCGGTTCTTGCGTTGATATCAGCGAGCACAAGCGGGCCGAAGCAGAAGCAAGAAAGCATCGTGAGGAACTCGCACATCTAGGTCGTGTTGCGATCATGGGAGAAATGGCTGGGTCACTGGCACACGAGCTAAACCAACCGCTTACCGGCATCGTGAACAACGCCAGCGCCGGTCGACGATTCATCGCAAAAGGGCGCGCGGACCTACCCAAACTAGATGGCCTTCTAGAAGCTATTGTCGAAGACGGGCGGCGCGCGGGTGGAATCATCCGAGGCATTCGTAGCATGGTGCAGAAAGGTAACCCCACGCGCAGCACCGTGAATCTGAACGACGTCATCGCTTATGTGCTGCGCTTGGTCCACTCTGATGCGCTCGAGCGCCACTGCGCGTTGGTAACGCAGGCGGATCCGAACCTGCCATTGGTGGAGGGGGACCAGGTGCAACTTCAACAAGTGGTGCTCAACCTCATCATGAATGCGTTCGAAGCGATGGGTGAAACACCGCTGTCTGAACGGCGTGTGATCGTCCGCAGCGAGCGCATATCCGACGGCCGCGTGCGCGTTAGTGTACGCGATTTCGGCACTGGCTTATTAGTGGACAATTCGGAGCGAATCTTTGAGCATTTCTTTTCGACGAAGCAGAATGGTCTAGGCATGGGCCTCGCCATTGTTCGGTCGATCGTTACTGCGCATGACGGTGAGCTTGCCGCTGTGAATGCCCAGGGTGGAGGCACGTGCGCCTATTTCTCCTTACCTGGCATCGGGGAGGGCAATACGTGAACAAGCGGAGATCGCGGGTTTTCGTCATCGATGACGATCGATCGGTGCGGACGAGCCTTGCTACTCTGCTCGAGAGCGATGATTACACGGTCGAGACATTCGCTAGCGCTGCCGAGTATCTAGCAAAGACTCCCTACCCCGGTCCTGCCTGTCTCGTGTTAGACGTCCGATTGCCGGGGCTGGACGGCCTCGCCCTGCAGAGGCAGTTGCTGGAAAGCGGCAGGGTGGAGCAAATTGTGTTTATCACTGGACACGGGGATATCCCGATGGGGATTCAAGCAATGAAGCGCGGTGCAATCGACTTTCTGCCCAAGCCGTTTGATGACGAGGCCCTGCTTAGAGCCGTTGAGCAAGCGCTCGCCCGCGCCGCCGACCATTGGCAAAAGCGCGATGAGATTGCGCAAATCCGTGCACGCCTCGCGATGCTCACTCCACGGGAATTCGAAGTTTTCAGGTTGGTGATCGCGGGGTTACTTAACAAACAGATTGCCGCGGAGCTGCGCGCAGCGCTGCGGACGATAAAAACGCATCGCGGCCGCGTGATGCATAAAATGGGTGTAGCCTCGGTAGCCGAGTTAGTTCAGTTGGCTCAAAAAGCAGGCATCACGCCGGCTCTGGTCAGCCCCTAAGGGCTATATCAAAAGGGACGCACCAATCCTAAGTTGTGTTAAAAGCACCCAGCGCCCCGTTTCATGCCTGGCACCATCAACCCCATTTGCATTCTCGATGACGACTTCTCGGTATTGAATTCGCTTCGGGAATTACTCGACTCGGATGGCTGGGAGGCGCGAACATTCGACAACCCCGATCTGTTTCTGGCCTACGCTCGGGAGCATCCGGTAAAGCTAGCAGTGCTCGATGTCTGGCTGCCGCAAATGACCGGCATCGACGTACAAGAGCGCCTCCGCGTGATATCCCCGGAGACACTCGTTATTGTTATAACCGGCCGCGAGGAACCGGCGATTCGCGCAACTGCCATGGAAGCCGGCGCCTTCGGGTTTCTCGGCAAGCCGTTCGAAGATGAGGCTTTTCTCACACTGGTGCGTGACGCACTCGGTGAAGTGGCCTGATCCGCAATCTAACTCCTAAGCAAGGCTACGCTATCAATTCGCGATTCGCCGGGTGCGTCATCGATTGTCCGGCTGAGCTGGCCAAGCGGAAGATAACCCTACATCCACTATCCAAAACACTGTAGCAGGTTCGAGTCAGAATGGAATGCGCGTTCGATTTCCGGAAGGCAGTTCCGGGAGGATAGAACGGTGTAAAAGTCAGATTTGATGGTTGGCGCTGCGCGGCACGCTTCCAGCCATTCATCCCGATTAAATGGATCGTTTGCGATAGCCTGCCAAAACCCAGTGACATCGAACAGCTCCCGAATGCGGCCGGAGTACTGACCTTGCAGGAGACTCACTAAATAAGTTGCGACGCCGACCTGAAGACCGTGAAGACGGGGCCTTTTGCTCAGATCATCCAGGGCGTGCGAAATGAGATGCTCGCTTCCGCTCGCTGGGCGAGATGAACCACAGATCGACATTGAGATTCCGTTCAATAAAAGCGCGGTGCCGAGCAATCGTATTCCTTCAAGATCACGTTTGGGCCGAGCTATAAATTGATAAACGCTCGCGTCCGAGACCAAGGCAGCAAAATCATCGACAGGAGTTCCCATTTTGTGAAAGGCCATTTTCCAGTCGGCTACCGCGGTTAATTTAGAAACCAGATCGCCAACCCCGGAGTGCCAAAGGATAGCCGGAGCATTCAAACATACCGCGGTATCGAGAATAACGCCGAAGGGTATAGCCGCCGGCATCGAATGGCGCCGCCCGTCGATCGTAAGACTGGATTGCGAGCTGCAGAACCCGTCGTTCGAGAGCGAGGTTGGAACAGAAAAGCAAGGGAGGCGCAATAGAAAGGCGATGTATTTGCCCACGTCTAGCGCTTTGCCGCCACCGAATCCAATGATGGCATCTGCATTCCTTGGACACTCGCAAAAGAGAGAAGTCACCTTTTCGAATCCAATCGATTCCACAGGCGCCTGTAGGAGAATTTCGATCTTGTTCGCGTGGAGCGAAGCCGTCAAACGCGCCACGAGTCGCTCATCTAGATCCTGGCTAAAAAACAGAATAATTCGCATGAACTTGTGGCGTTCAGCATAGATGCCCAGACGATCTAAGGCGCCCGGTTTCACCCGCACCAGCGATGGAATCGTAGTCTGTTTCGGCGCTAACATAGACGAGACTGAGAGGTGAGAAGTGATTGGGGCGTTGACCAGCGCTATGGCCTGGCCGTCTTCGATATCTACGTAAATAATTCCGAGAAACTTGGCCGGCGCTATTGGACCTTGGTGCGATCTGATGATCGACGATTGGTACTCGCCAAATCCAAGCGAAGAATTCGTTTCAGCTCCGCTATTGTCTGAGGAAGAGCAAAAGACCCATGCGGACCAGGAACAATCAATTCCGATTGGGCGCCGGCAAGATGCGAACTCCAATAAGGGACGACGCCATCCGAACTGGTCGGAGTGTCGCCGCGACCCCGGTCGCCAATGATTGAGTAGTAGGGGACATTGATAGGAAGAGTATCGAGCGAGCGAAGTAGCCGGGACCGCGGGGAAAGACCGTTGATGCCCGTCGGTAAGCGCTTATAGCCGATACTTCTAAGGACCGGACTGAGGACGACTTCCTCAGCCTTGCTGATGATAGCAGCGGGAAGCCGAATGAGACTAACTCCCAATAAACCAATCCAGCTGGTTGCAAGATTACTGCCGCGATGAGGGACACAGATAAACACAATTCTTTTCACCTTGCGGTTCGAATCGAAGATCAGGGCCTTTTTTACCAAACTGTCCGACGGAAAGGTCGCGTATAACCGATCAGCGTCGTCGCGGAACACCCCATCCCAAAGCACCCGATCACTGTTCACCGATTGGAGCCTTGCAACCAATCCGCCCATACTGTGACCAATTAGAATCATCCCTTTAGTTCGCGGATAAAGTTGGTAAACCCGCGCGAGGCTTTCCCGCAACCGAAGCGCGGACAAAGCGATGGGGTCACCCGTTGGATAAGCGAAAACCCAAAACTGAAACCGGCCCCGCAGCGCCGGGTCGGATTGGATTGCGTCGATAGTGGGGCGCCACATTTGCGGAATCGATAGTAAACCGTGGATGAAGACTACTGGGATCTGGTCCGGATCATAAGGTTCAAGTATGTAAAGCCCGGCCCGTTCCTTATAGCTTCCGGGGCGCATCATCGCGTATAGCCCTGCCAATAGTGGATTGGGATAATAACCGCTGGGCGCACCGAGGTCTGCCGCCAGAGGCCTTTGCGCACCACCGATTTCCACGGTCTCTTGCCCGCTCGGATTGTAGAGACTCAGAGTCGCGTCCTGAACACGTGCTCCAGGTGATTTGTCCGGGGCGATAGCAACGACGGCGGTCACTGGTATTGCCAAGCCGGCACGGGGGAGGAAATATTTCCTTGGATCTGCCGGTTTATGGATTCCAACTAAGACTCCACCCCAACCGTTCTTCTGTAGGCTTTCGTTTGACCTCTTGAGGCGCAGTTGTCTCGGAGTTCGAAAAAGGTCCACGTATCTGGGATCCCAGGTTCCAGCCTGATGCGACCCGGCAGCAAACCGCAAACGATAAATATGGTGGCGAGATTGGATGGTCTCGGTTCGGTCCCAGAGTTGACCGTTTGACTGGAGTAAGACAGCGAGCTCTTGGCACGCAGTATTATAGGTTAGCTGAGCCTCTGCCGGTTTCTCCGCCGATCGCCGAGCCATTGACCCCAAAGCGGCATCCGCGGCGTCCAAGTAATCCCCGGCTGCTCGCCGTGGATCGGCTCGCTCCCGACGCGCTTCCTTCAGGCTCAATGCGGCCTCCGCCAGTGGACCTCTCGCCGGCTGAGTTACGCACCCAGTAGAAACAGCGAAGGTAACCGCGAGCAAGAGAAGTTTGCTTGGCTTCCGGTTCAACATCCCGGTAATCCTCAACAGGAAGTCACCTCTCATGGGTCACGTCTTAGCGGCATGGCTAACGATAATTGCTGCCTTTCTTAGCCGATTCTCCGGGTAAGCACCCCAGACGTTACTACTCTTTTCAATCTGTAGAATGGGACCTTAGTCTGATTGACCTCGAGGTCGTCGCGGTCCCGCGCGGATTCTATGTGACCAAGGTCCAATAGTCGCTGACGTTTTTCGCCTTGCCGCCCCACGTGTGATGTTGGTTGATCTACCTAGTAATGGCGAAATACCTTCGAGTATCGATTCTGATAGCAAGGAGAATACTCTGGGCAATCGCTCTACTGGCCCTGTGTCTGGTCACGACTTGGGCGACTACTGCCCTGTACTTCGACTTACCGGCGGACGTCGCTCCGAGTATTCTGGTAGCGATTTTCTACGTGGTGAGCGTGATCGCGCTTCTAGTTACCTTCAGGTTCACTTGGTTGTCGCTGGGAATCGGATTTGCCCTGTTTGCCGGGGTCGCACTCTGGTGGTCGTCGATCAAACCACCAAAGACCCGCGACTGGCAACCTGACGTTGCCCAAACCGCCTGGACAGAAAGAGACGGAGACAAAATCACTATTCATGATCTGCGGAACTTCGATTATGAACCAGGACTTCCACCGAAACCTCGATGGGAAACAAGGGTAGTTGACCTCAGCCAGCTGCAGGCAGTCGATCTCTTCATTAACTTTTGGGGTTCGACACTAATTTGTCATCCCATCGTTAGTTTCCAATTCAACCCCGATCAATACGTAGCGATCTCCGCTGAGACCAGAATGGCTCAGGGTCAGAGCTACTCGACCATTCGTGGTTTTTTTAAACAGTACGATTTGACCTATATCGTAGCTGACGAACGGGACGTCGTTCGCGTCAGAACTAACTACCGACACGAACAGCTTTACCTTTATCGGACGAGTGTTAAACCGGAACGGGCCCGGGCATTGTTCCTCTCTTACTTAAAGACGCTAAACGCCCTGCACGAAAACCCGCAGTTCTACAATGCGGTGACCAGCAATTGTACCACTAACGTCCGCACGCATACCGCAGCCACAACGGCTAAACCTGTGCCTTGGGATTGGCAAATGTTGTTAAATGGAACTATCGATGAATTCGTGTACCAGCACGGTGGATTTGCCAGCCATTTGCCGTTCCCTGAACTTAAAGCGATGTCGCTCATCGATTCCAAGGCTCAAGCCGCAGATCAAGCCCCTGACTTTTCGCTGCAAATACGTGCCGGGTTGCCGGGTTTCAAGTGAGCCTGGTTTACAGTCAGCCTAAACCGGTTTGCTGTTAGTGGTTGGATGCCGTTCATCTATAGCGCCGATGGCTCGCTAGATCTTTATTTTCAGACGCTCGGCTGCACTGTGCGCCCGTTGTGTACGTACCAGTTACTCCGTGAAGCGCTTGGTGGATGAGGGAGAGAAAACCTGCGTCGGCTTTTCTGCGAAGCTAGGCGGCCTAAAAAAGGGCTCAATGGCACCTTAGTCCAATGCCCAAAGGTACCATAGCGGCACTCGATCGAGATAGTAGACGTTACCTGATGGCCGCAGGTTAAGCAGGCACTTCTTCGATCGGAGAGGAGAGCCAGATGGAGAGCGCGCATTCGGGAGATCGCAGGAATGCTGGCAGTTCGCTGATCACTATGGCTGAGGAAACGCGACTAATCTTCCGGCGCAGCGCTAGTTTTCGCCGCTTATCGCTCGACCCTACGGGAACTTCACCTCTCTGCCATAATTTCGGCGAGGGTTTTAAGGCTGTTTATGCCCAGCCGGCCTACACTAGCAAGCTTGCCGGTAAATGTGTACCAGATCCCGTTGTTAGCCTTCGGATAGTAGACGAAAGAGATATCATCCGAAGTTTCACCCCGATAGGCCTGTTCGGACTTATGTTCTTCAATGAATCGCGTAATCGGTTCGGCGAACGGATGAGTTCCGTCAGGAAACAGCTCGGTAACTAAGGCATGTAGTTCAGCAACGGACGTTTCACGGATCGTGTTACGCGCAGATTCTTTCCGTTGGGCCAGTTTATCAGCGTAACTGGCTGGTCCAGTCGGTATATCAAAGGTGAACATAGGAAGTTCTCCCGGGGGATTGCGGTTGATTCGATAGATGTACCTTGGCCCGACACACCACAAGGCAGATCGTAAACCTAACTCTCTCACCCCGCTGGCGGATTCGCAAGCGTTCACCTCTAGTTCAGGCAAATAATAACAAGGGATGGGTCGCAATTGTCGATGCATGCAAGAGCAGAACGAAAAAATGCTCCATAGGAGCACAATCTTTACAGCTCGTCTCCACCGATAGGGATGAGCTCCCGCTCATCCGTGGCGCGCAGAGCGAGAAGAATCGTGAGAACAAACACGGACGAGCAGGAGCTCGTCCCTACCGGTTTGGTAGCAGAACCAACGCTCACCCTACAAACTCAACTTCTGCCGGAATGCCCTGGCAGCTCTCCGAGACACTTCACACTCTTCCCCACCCTTCAGCCAAATCTTTAAGCCATGGCTGAACCAAGTCTCGATTCTTTCGATGAAGTGCAAGTTCACGACCTGTTGCCGATTGATCCGAAAGAAATCGTCGGCCGGTAACCGTTGCTCCAACGTGCTGAGTGATCGATAGATCAACGGGGATTGGTTCTCAAACCGAACTCGCGTATAATTACCTTCTGACTCTAGAAGACGGATCTTGCTCACCGGTATAAACCAGCAACGCTCGCCGTCTCGGACGAACACCTGATCGGACGACCGCAGCGGGGATTGATCCTCTGGAGCCACCGGTTCTTCGCGCGCGCGTGATAACGCCGCCGCGAAACGGTCAGGGGTAATCGGTTTCATCAGGTAATCGAGCGCATTCACTTCGAACGCTCTCAAGGCGAATTCATCATACGCCGTGGTGAAGATGATCCGGGGCATCTCTCCGCGTATTTCTTCGATTAACTCGAACCCCGTTTTACCCGGCATCTGGACGTCTAAAAATAGTAAGTCCGGTTGTTGCGACTGAATTAATGCTAACGCTTGCTCCGCGTTCTCGGCTTCACCCACCACTTTTACCCAGTCAAAATCGTCCAAGAGACGCCGGACCTCCGCCCGCGCCAGTCGTTCATCATCAATTATCAGCGCCTTCATACTTACTCAGCTCTGGGGTACAAACATCTTAACCGTCACCAATTTTGGCTCATCCTGAACGATGTCCAGTGTCGCATTGGTGCCGTAAATCAGTTTGAGCCGGCCCCGTGCATTCGCGATCCCGCTTTCCCGATATTTTTCTCCCGATGGTAACCGGCCTGGATTAGTCACCGAAACGTTCATGCCGGCCGGAGTCGCTCGAATCATACAACTGATAAGGCCGCCCGCCGATTGCGGGTAAATTCCATGTTTAAAAGCATTCTCAATCAATGTCTGCAACACGAAGGGTGGAATCGACATCTCCATGGCCTTCGGATCGACATCCATCTCAATTTGCAAGCGATCCTCAAACCGCAGTTTTTCCAGCGCCAGGTAAGCGTTTACTGTCTGCAGCTCCGTCCGGAGTGCCACTGTGTCGACCTCAGAGCTTCGCAGAGAGGCGCGGAACAGCTCAGACAATCGCGTAATTCCTTCCCGGGCTTTCAGCCGATCTTCATCGATCAATGCCCGGATCGTATTCAAACTGTTAAAAAGAAAATGCGGATTTACCTGACTGCGTAACGCTTTTAACTCGGCTTCCTTAACGGCAGCATCCAGACGCAGCCGGTCGAGCTGCGCAGTCTTGAGCATTTGTTGTAACCGGTAACCAAAATAAATGGCGGCCCAGGCAAACAAGGTCAGTAAAGACTTGGCAAACTGGAACGAGAACCTGGCCACACTAGGAAACGGGCTCTCACCGTTTTCCGGTCGATGCATTCTCGGGCCTTGGGAAGGCACGTGGGGAACGATTCGAGTCGATACTTCGTGATGCAGCGGCGGACGAAACGAAATAAAAGCCCACGATTCACCGGCGCTCAGTAGGAAAATCACCAATAGCAACCGTGGCCATTGAGATACCAACCCTAGACGATCCCAATGCAGAAAGAAAAAAATCGCGCGTAAGACATGGGTCGCGATTAAACCTAGAAAACAGAAAAAGGACTCATCGACCAAGAAAAAGGTCGTTCTTGCATCGTTTAACGCGGCAACGAAGATCGCGCAAAATAACAACCAAATCCCGGCCCAGGCAGCCAGTTGTCCAAGCCAGTAAGTTCTATGCCCAAAAAGGATCCATAAAACTCTGGCCTTCGGGCTACGAGCTTCTGCCTTGCTAAGATCCACCGCCGCTATCGTCATCGAGTTGAACAACCTTGCCCAATGATCCTGCCGAAAGCACCTTCATTCTGATAAAAGATAAAGGAACGGCCATTTTCGCCGCTTGAACGGCTAACCGCAGGGATGACTAACCGTGGAGCGCTGCCTCGCTTGCGAGGCCGTTGTCCCGGAGGGACTGAATGACTTTGCCGCGACTTGTCCGACGTAGCTAAAGGAGGAGATGGGGCGAAGTCGGAAGCGGCTAGACATTATAGCCCTGGACTTCAGCCCTGGGTTATGCGTAGTGCGAAAACCGCCCTGCCTGTCCGCCGTAGTTCCGGGAAGGTAGGACGAAGGAGGAAAAGTGGCGCCCGAGGCGCGTCGTGGGTTCGCGTCTTATTCCATCGCTCGCCCAACGTCGGGTGCCACTTTCAGGGCACCTTTCACTAGCCACCTGACCCAGGGTTAAAACCCTGGGCTGTTATGTACAGCCGCCTTCACGGCTAAGACCGACCCAGCCCTGGCAGTAAACTGCCAGGCTACGATCATTCAGTCCCTCCGGGACAAAGCGCCGGGATCACCAGTGACCAATCACCAATCACCTTTCACCTCTCACCTTCCCCATCTCCGCGGCTAACCTCAGAGCAGCTAACATACTTCTCTCGTCTGCTATGCCTTTCCCGGCGATGTCAAACGCTGTCCCGTGATCGACCGACGTGCGAACGATGGGTAAACCCGCCGTGACGTTAACACCGTCTTCAATGCCCAAGACCTTAAACGGGCCGTGACCCTGATCGTGATACATCGCCACGACCAAATCAAAACGGCCGGATGCCGCTAAATAGAAGAGTGTATCAGCGGGAAGCGGTCCTTGGACTAACCATCCCTTTTTTTTGCAGCTTTCGATCGCGGGCGCGATCTTTTCCTCCTCTTCTCCTTCACCAAAAATCCCGTTCTCGCCCGCATGCGGATTGATCCCGCAAACACCGATGCGAGGTTCGCCGCCGCCTAACAACATTTCGCGACCCCGAGCGATGGTCCGCTCCACCAACGCCGCGTCGATTCTGCGAATCGCTTCGGCTAAACCAACGTGCGCGGTGACATGAATAATTTTGAGCTTTGGACCTACTAACATCAACGAAACTTCTCGGGTTCCAGTTAACTCCGCCAAAATCTCGGTATGTCCCGGATAATGATGACCCGCCAGATGGAGTGCTTCTTTGTTCAGTGGCGCGGTGCAGATCGCATCAATAGCGCCTTGCACCGCCAGTTGGATTGCTCTCTCTAGAAAGCGAAACGCAGCTTCCCCACAGGCCGCGGATAGTCGGCCAAAAGGCGTTTCTTCCGGAACCAGAGCCAGATCCAAACATTCAATTTCTGACTGATCAAATCTCGTTTCTTCTAATCGAGAGATTGATCGGATCGGCTTCGACAACTTCAGGACTCCCGCTGCAACCTCTAAACGCTTCGCGTCTCCAATCACCAACGGCCGGCAAACCTTATACGGGCTGCGATGCTCCAACGCTTTGATAATCACCTCCGGCCCAACCCCCGCCGGATCGCCCATAGTAATGCCAATGATGGGAAGAGACATGCTGAGAACAGAATATAGGAGCTAGAATCCAGGAGCTAGGAGACTCTCTCGTGGAGCGTTGCCTCGCTTGCGAGGCCGATGCGGTGGGCACCCGCGGAGAGTCGCCGCCCTTGCCAAGCCGACCGAATCCAACCCTCTGCTCTTGCTTTTGCAGGCCCTCTATAATTTCAGAAATAGTTTGCTCAGGGCAGATTGCGAAAAGACTGACTGCGCCAGCGGCAGTCGGTCTTGCAACGGTGGCACCGCTTCGCGGGTGCCGAGCGCGGTCGGCCTCGCAAGCGAGGCAGCGCTCCACAGTTTCGCCACCGATCACTAATCACCAATCACTTCTCACCCCTGACCTCTCACGCCCCAGTCGCTTCTACGGCGCTTCGCAATGCTTTCAAATCTCCCGGCGTTAACCCGATCTCTCCGGCCTTTGCATTGGCCATCGCTTGTTCGCCGTTACGCGCTCCTACCAAGGCATGTGTGCAGCCAGTTTGAGATACGGTCCAGGCGATGACGACCTGAGAAATCGTCACTCCTTTTTCCTCGGCTACGGCTTGGATCGCCTTTAACAGTTGATCAATTTTTGTCCGGTTCTCCGGTTGATACCAGGGATTAGCCAAGCGCACGTCGCCTCGATTGAATTTACGATTGGCGTCCACTTTTCCGCTGAGGATTCCCAAGGCCAACGGCGAGTAAGCCAGAAACGCGATATTGTTTTCTGCGCAGAAAGCCAAATTACCCGGCTCATGTTGCCGCTGCAGCATAGAATATTGTTCCTGGTCGGTATCCAATTGCCCAACGGACAGGTAACGCTGCATCTGTTCCGGCGTGGCGTTCGAACAACCAATCGCCCGGATCTTGCCTTCTTGCTTTAGCCGAAGCAATTCAGCCATAGCGTCCTCGGTTGCGGTCGTCGCATCTTGCCAATGGGTTTGGTAAAGATCGATCCGATCAGTCTGTAATCGTTTGAGGCTCTGTTCGACCTCGTACCGGATCTCTTTGGGGCGAAGATTCTTGTACACCTTGTA
>Ga0207067_10255_pt1 | contig 15923 bp, 19 predicted proteins | sample Alteio_BWMinCont_25_FD_153484 | JGI IMG/M metagenome (GOLD analysis project Ga0207067, IMG submission 153484) | Enriched cells from forest soil in Barre Woods Harvard Forest LTER site, Petersham, Massachusetts, United States -... | ecosystem: Environmental > Terrestrial > Soil > Temperate forest >...
AGGTGGCAACCGCGAGCGCTTCTGGTTCGGCGGTTTCTATTTCAGTGCGGCCCCCGCTGACTACGCCTTCTGCGACGACTGGGCCTGGGGCACCGACCAGATCGTAATCTACGACGACCCGGACCATGACGGCTGGTACCTCGCCTACAACGTCCGCCTCGGCACTTACGTGCACGTCCAATATCTCGGCGGAAACTAACTCGCCTCCATTTCGCATTTCTTGCAACCGAGGCGGAAGGGCACTCCTCGGTGTGCCCTGCTGCTTTTAGTTTGCCAGACAGGCTACGCGAATCTCGGCAATCCAGACGAATTCTGCGACCTCTTCGACGGTTTGGCCTGTCGACGCGCGTTTTCGCGCGGCAACGAACTACGATGTTGTATACAACTGCACAGACAGCTCCCTCTCTAAAGACTAGGATTATGTTGCATCAAAAGCACTGCAGTGTTGGCCGGTCCATGCCCTTCGGCTTGAATACCTCGACCCGCAATAAGCGCTGAGGACATCGAACAACAAATCTTGCGCACCGCTTGTCTGGCTCGTAGTTCGGCGCTTAGTGGAACGCAACCCATTCAACGCGTTCTCCGCACCAGGCAGAGCGAGCCGTAATCCTTCGGCCCGGCTTGGACGTGTCTCGCAGCGTAGACAGAAAGGTAAAAAGCTATGCCTCTTATGCAAGTTTTCATAGCCCTGATCGTCGTGGGCGTCCTGCTTTGGCTGGTGAATCGTTTCATCCCTATGGCAGGCAGTATCAAGTCGATCCTGAACGCTCTGGTGGTCATCTGCGTCGTGCTCTGGCTCCTTAATGTATTTGGTCTGTTCCACTCCCTCTCTCGTATCCGCGTCGGTTGACCAACGCGGCTCAAGGAGAGGCGCAGCGAAGATTTTCAGGCTTTGGATGGGCATCAACGATCGGGAACATCAGGCGCACCCTGTAAACCTAGGTGACGAGCGCATTCGTAGACACAATGGGGATAACGTATGAAACCAATTCGAGTTATAAGCGCAGCCGCTCTATTACTACTTTTCGGAATCGCAGCACCGGCCCACGCAGGGCAAGAGAAACAACAGGAAAAGGCCAAACCTGCCCAACAGCAGCAACCAGCCAGGCCTGAAAGGCAGCAACAGGCTCAACCACCGAGACAACAGCAACAGCGCCCGCAGCAGCAAGCTCAAGCTCCCAAACAACAGCAACAGCAGCAACAAGCACAAGCTCCCAAACAACAACAACAGCAGCATCAGCAACAAGCCAATGGGCGGCAACCGCAGCAAAACAACTCCGCAAGGCAACAGCAACAAGCCAAGACCCAGCAACAGCAACCGCGCCAGCTGCAGGCACGATCTTCACAACCCCCCCAGCGCACGCAGCAGGCAGTCGATAGACAACGCTCTCAGCCCGCACTCCGCCTCAGTTCCAGGGGCAGCGGTCGAATTCCTGAGGATCGTTTCCGTTCCCATTTCGGCCGGGAGCACGGATTCCACATGGGCAACCCTGTTTTGGTCGGCGGATATTCTCGCTTCCAATACAACGGCTTTTGGTTTGGATTTGTTGAACCCTGGCCGAATGGCTGGTACTACACCGACGACGTCTACATCGATTACGTCGACGGCGGATATTACATGTACAACCCGTACTATCCCGGCTCACGCTTCTCAATCAGCGTCGTGATTTAGCCCCTGATCCTTCGCGCTGATCGAGCGCGGCTCCGGCCAGGAGCGGAATTTGTCAAAGAATGGCAGTGTCGCCCAGGGCCGGCAGGCAGTTTGCGTTTTGATCCAGTGGATTTTCTTGAAAAGAGGAAAACAATGCTTGGAACTATCTTAATCATTTTCCTGATTTTGGCTCTCTTTGGCGCACTACCACGATGGTCGCATAGCAGAGATTGGGGATACCGGCCGACGGGAGGCCTCGGGTTGATTCTCGTCATTGTCGTAATCCTCGTGCTTCTCGGACGTATCTAGACTTTGCCGCTATTGTCAATCTGGAGGTGAGCGATGGATGAATCCAGGCGCCATGCAATCGCGTTTCTCGAAAAAGAGATCAAGACATACTTGGCGCTTTCTCTGTTCTTGTCGAAGCGTGGCATCAAAGCGGACCTGCGTCTTGGAGAGAAAAAGGTCCTGATCAGTCCGGCCTTCTACAAAGAAAGAATGAAGGAAGCGAAGAAAGTTGTCCATGAACTCAGAAAAACAAAATAGGACTCGGTTCAGCGAAGCTGTTTCTCCGCGTGGATGGTACGCTTGGGGTATCCGTCTGGCCGCCGTCTTTATCGTCCTGCTTCTCTCGGCCACGGGTTCGTCGGCCTATTCCGTGCTCACCCACGAGGAAATCGTCGACCTTCTCTGGACCGATCAGATCAGCCCGCTTCTTCTCAAGCGTTTTCCTACGCTTACGGAAGAACAACTCAAGCTGGCACACAGTTACGCTTACGGCGGCGCCGTCATCCAGGACCTCGGCTACTATCCCTTCGGCAGCGTGGAATTCAGCAATTTGGTTCACTACGTCCGCAGCGGGGACTTCGTTCGTGAGCTGCTCTTACAGAGTCAGGAGGCCAATGAGTACGCCTTCGCCCTGGGGGCCCTCGCGCACTACGCTTCCGATCTGGCTGGCCATCCTGCCGTCAACGCCGCCGTTGCCATTCAATATCCTAAGCTCCGCGCCAAGTACGGCAGTTCCGTGAAGTATGCCCAGGACCACACCGCGCATCTGAAGACCGAGTTCGGATTCGACATGGTGCAGGTAGCCAAAAATCGTTATGCCTCGCAGCAATATCACGATTTCATCGGATTCCAGGTTTCCAAGCCTCTGCTGGAACGGACTTTCCCCATCGTCTACGGAGTGGAATTGAAAGACGTGCTGACCCACGAAGATCTCGCCATCGGGTCCTATCGCTTTGCGGTGAGCCGCATGATTCCGCAAATGACTCAGATCGCCCTTCGCACCCACCAGAAGGACATGATGAAAGAGACGCCGGATTTTGCGAAAAAGAAGTTTCTCTACCGGCTTTCCCGCTCCGATTATGAAAAAGAGTGGGGAAAAGACTATACCAAGCCCGATTTCGGCACCCGCGTGTGGTCCGTCATCTTGCGATATATGCCGAAAATTGGCCCGTTCAAGGCGCTGGCGTTCAACAACCCTACTGCGCAGACCGAGGACATGTATTTCAAGAGCATCAATACAACCGTCGACCAATACCGCATTTATCTGAAGCAAGTTGCTTCTGACTCGCTGGACCTGGCGAACAGCGATTTTGACACCGGCAAACCGACCAAGGCTGCCGAGTACTCTTTGACCGACGAAACTTATGCAAAGCTGGTAGGCCAGCTGGCGGCCCGTAAATTCGATCTGACTTCCTCCGAACTCCGCGAAAACATCCTGAAGTTCTATTCCGACCTCTCTCTTCCTTTCGAAACCAAGAAGGACAATGTTCGATGGCAGAGTGTCCTGGCCTCGCTCGATCAATTGAAGTCCGCAACTCCCAACGCCAGTGCTGCACCCGCCATGTCTCAACAGACACCTAGATGAGGCCACCAGATCAAGGGGGATTTCTTGCGTACACCCAAAATCACAGAATGCGCTTGTGGACTTGTCGTCACCATCTTGGGGTTCGGTTTCTCCTCGTACTACATACGCGAAGTTCTGGTCTCCCTGGCGCTCTTTAGTGTGGCTTTCCTTTTCCTCGCTCTGACGGTCCTGGCAGCGATCCTTCTTTGGTGGGCAAGCGAGCAACTAGCAGACTGGAGTGGGCCGGCCTCCCGAAGGGTGCTCGCCTTCTCCCGCCGTCTCATGGCAGCCTACGCGCGACCATGAGCTTTGGATAGGTCTCTAATCACCATAAGCGGCTTCCCGGGCGCTCGCGCCGGACTCCGAATCTTCTCTGTCACGTCTGGCCGCTGTTGTTCCGTTCTGTACGCCCCCCGGCACCCGCGAATTTGCAAATAAACCACGCAACTGTACGCAAGTGAACAGTCTTTTTGCGCGCCGCATATTATTCTGTTTTCTCCAGCAACAAATCAATTCGAAAGATTTTGGGAGGAAATAGATATGAAGTTCGTAAAGACAATTTTCGCAGTGTTTGCACTCACACTGCTCGGCGCCACCTTAGCTCCTGGCGCTCGTGCTGATGAGTGGAACAAAAAAACCGTACTGACTTTTAGTCAACCTGTAGAAGTCCCCGGGCAGATTCTGCCTGCCGGAACCTACACCTTCGTCCTGCTCGATTCGCCTTCCGACCGCCACATCGTTCAGATTTTCGATGCCGACGGCTCACACATCATCACTACGGTCCTGGCGATCAACAACTACCGGCTCAAACCGACCGGCGACACTGTCGTCAAGTTCGCAGAGCGCTCGGGCGACAATCCGGAAGCTCTCAAGGGATGGTTTTATCCCGGCGATAACTTCGGCCAGGAATTCGTTTACCCGAAGCAGCGCGCTATCGAACTAGCCTTGCTAGCGAAAGAACCAGTTCCCGCACTCGCCGCCGACAATACGGATCTGAAAGTGGCCCCCATCGTCGCGGAAACTCCCGACCAGAAGGAAGAGCCAGTAGCCGAAGCGATCCAAGTCACTCCAGTCGTTCAGGAAACCGCTCCCGCACCAGTCGCCGCAACTACTCCGGCACCTGTTGTGGAAACCGCTCCAGCGCCCGTTGCAGAAACTCAGCAATTGCCGCAAACCGCCAGCCAGCTTCCTCTAATTGCGCTGCTCGGCGTGGTTTCACTCGGCGCTGCGCTTCTTCTCAAGCGCTTCTCGAGCTAAGGCCCATTCCTAAATGCAGTGAAACTCCAGTGCGCCGCGGGCTACTTTATCCCGCGGCGCAAGGAGATTTGCCAGTGACGCCGACCCTTCGACCGCCCCACTTCTCTCTGCTCCCTTGGTGCTATCCTCTCGCCGTCCTTCTACTCTTTTCCACTGCTGGGAGCCTTTCGAAATCCCAACAATCGCCTCCGGACGCTGCTCCTTCGATTATTTCGGTGCGCGCGGAACTAGTTGAACTTCCTGTTCGGGTCACCGACGCCCGGGGAATTGTCGTCTCGGGATTGAACCTCGGAGACTTCCGCGTCTTCGAAGACGGCCGCCCGCAAAAACTCACTCTCTTTGAACGAGAAGACGCCCCCGTTACCGTTGGCCTGGTCGTTGACCACAGCCGCAGCATGGCTCCCAAGCTCGCCGAAGTGTCCGCCGCCGTTTCCGCCTTCGCGCATTCCAGCAATCCTCAAGACGAAATGTTCGTCGTGGACTTCAATGATGACGTTTGGTTGCAAATCCTCGGCGGAAAGCCTTTCACCCACAACGCCAAAGATCTCGAGACCGCCATCGCGGCGGTTTCCGCTCGCGGGCGCACCGCCCTGTATGACGCGGTGGCCGAGGGCCTCAAACATTTGCGTTTCGGCCATTGCGAGAAAAAAGCCCTGATCATCGTCAGCGACGGCGGCGATAATGCCAGCCATCAAAAGTTTTCGCAGGTCCTCGCTCTCGCGCAACGCTCGGGAGTAATGATTTACTCCATCGTGCTTCAGGGCGAAGGCCAGGAGGAGAATCCCGGCGTCCTTCGCCGCCTCAGCAAAAGCACCGGTGGCATCTCCTACTTCCCGCGCTCTGCGGAAACCATCGCCAGCATCTCCGCGCTTATCGCCCGCGACCTGCGCGATCAATACACCCTCGGCTTCGCGCCAGAAAAACAATCCACCGACGCTTCCTTCAGAAAAATACAAGTGAAAGTGTCTGCCCCCGGTCGCAGCAATCTTCACGTCCGCCATCGGCCCGGTTATTTTGCCGGCCAGCCTCCCCCGCACTCCGACAAGGACGCATCATGAAACCAGCGCTCCGCGCCGCTGTTCGGCCCCGGCGAATCACCACCGCAATCTTGCGCGCGGCCACCTACTTTTTTCTGGCCCTTGGCATCCTGGCCCTCTGCTATGCTGGCTACGTCGTCCTGGACGCGGATTCCTATCAAGCCTACGAACAATCAAAGTTCGAAAATGCAAGTCCCGGCGAAACTCCGTCTCCTCCCCTTGTAGAGGGCGGCGTGATCGGTGAGATCCAGGTTCGCCGTCTGCACCTGAAAGCTATCGTCGTTCAGGGTTCCTCGCACACGATTTTGCGCCGCGCCGTCGGCCATATCCCCGAAACAGCCTTGCCGGGCAAACCAGGCAACGTCGCTCTCGCCGGTCATCGCGACACTTTTTTCCGCCCGCTCCGAAATATTCGTTTGGGTGACGCGATCACTTTCAAAACCAGCGATGGAGCTTTTCAATATGTTGTCGAATCGACCGCCGTCGTGGCAGCCAGCGAGGTGGGCGTCTTAGCCTCGTCCGACGGCCGCACGCTAACACTGATCACTTGCTTCCCGTTTGACTACATAGGCTCAGCCCCCAGCCGCTTTGTCGTCCGCGCCCGCGAACTGCTCTCCCCAGCCCCAGAACCGCACGCCATCCCCTAGATGAAATTCCTGGAATTCTTCACAGAAGCCGCAATTCATCGCCCGCGCCCCCATTTTGCTTCTTACTGGCCTCAACTTCCAATTCCGAACGGCAAACCAAGCTGTGCACTACTGGACAGACAGCGCCATCTCAATTCGTCTAACATTCCTTCCTACAGGGTAGCTGGAGCGTTGTTTCGTGGATCCGCCCATTTCGTTTCTGCCTAATGGCCTCGGCTTCAAACCCTCAACACGGAAAAAGTAAAGCGGAGTTCACGTGCTCTGGACCTATTCTGCGATCCTGGTGGTCCTGTGCTTCTTGAGCTTAGCCGGATTCTATTTACGCGCTGCTTTCTTAGGCAACTTTTTTGATTTTGGCCGCTTTGATCTCTTTATTCAGAGTCGCTCGGGGCCAAAGGACAGCCTCTTGACTCGGAAGTCTAAAGTATGAAGCCGATCTTTCTAGCCGGAATTGTCTTGGTGGTTCTTGGTGCTCTGGCACTTGCCTACCAGGGTTTCTCCTATACCCGTCACGAACATGTATTGGATGTGGGACCAATGCATGTCACGACGGAAACTCAGGACCGAGTTCCGATTTCCCCCATCGTCGGGGGACTCGCCCTCGTAGCCGGAATTGTCTTATTGGCCGTTGGGGGCAAGAAAAGTTCTTAAATAAAAATTGCAGCAACGCCCGCCTGAGAGTCGGGTAACGCATCACCCTCTCGCAAATGCAATTGTGTTGAAGGTTCTTCAATCAAGATTTTTTTGAACCAAACAGCCAGCAGAAGATGTTTAGACCTTGGAGGTCAGCAATGAAGAAATTTATGGTTACCGCAGCTTGTCTTACTCTGGCGGCCGGTGTCGTTTACGCCAGGCAACTGAACAAGGAACAAAAACGCCTCGAAGAGTGTGGCGTCGTCATGCAGGAAGTCCTCAACATCCCGGACAACATTCCTCATGAGCTTTTGGAAAAGGCCGAGTGTGTCATCGTCATCCCTTCCGTCAAAAAGCTGGCTTTTGGAGTCGGCGCAGACTATGGGCGCGGCGCGATGGTGTGCCGCACCGGTGAGCACTTCCGTGGCCCCTGGGGAGCCCCGGCGATGTACGCCCTCGAAGGCGCCAGCGTCGGCTTCCAGATCGGCGGCGAAGCAACAGACTTGATCTTGCTGGTCATGAATGACAGCGGGATGAACTCGATTCTCAGCAGCAAGGTTAAGTTGGGCGGAGACGCTTCCGTTGCCGCGGGTCCTTTGGGCCGTGATGCTTCCGCAGCCACCGACGCTTGGATGAAGGCTGAAATCCTCAGCTACTCCCGTTCACGCGGCGTGTTTGCGGGCATTTCACTCGAAGGCTCCACCATTCGCCCCGACGATGAAGCCAGCGCAGACGTATATGGTCACCCCATGAAGGCTAGTGAGATTGTCCGTGGCGAACATACCGGCGTGCCGGAGACCGGCCGTCACCTCGTCAAGGTTCTCGACAAGAGCGCACCCCGCAACGAATCGGAGCACGCAGCTTCGAATTCTCGTTAACTCCAAGGGCCAGTTCGCCGGAAGTTTTCTCCTCCCGGCAAACTGGCCTTCTTCATCACCAGGCTGTTCGGCGGCCCGCTCCGCTGGGCCCTCGACAAAGACCCTCTACAAAGCAGGCTACTTGAACCAGACTTTGCAGTCCGGCCTTTGGCGTCTAGAGATCATCTGCTTGCGACAGCCCCCACGCGCGGAAAGGATTTGATAACCGGAATCCCTAAATTGTCGCCCATCGTGAACCACTAAGTCCTTCAGACGCATTAAATTTCCGCTGGAAGTAACTTTCAAACGAAGTTAACCTCCGCCCGCTCGCCCATTGGCGGCGCTGGGCTCTTTAACTTTTTAATGCTGGAGCATTAGCGCGAAACTACCCTGGCCAGCACGAGCCCAGGATGCTGCACGCGGCCGGTTGGCGCATGCGCGAAGAAAATTCATGGAAGCGGTGAAGTTGCATCTTCAATATGCCGGGCGGTGCGCATTGGCAGGCTCATCGATGAGTTGTTTGCCATCGATTCCGAAGCCGCGCATGGCGAATCTGGACCACGCCGCGCGCCACGTCCTAAGCAGCAAACAAGCTCCTGCGTCACTTGCGGAGAGCAAAGCCGCAATTACCGCAGCACGTACGGCGTCCTTGCCCGCCAGCGCCCTGGCCAAGGCCGCGAACTACGCGCGGGCGCTTGGCCGAAACTCACAAGCTTCCTGGAATACCCGGAACTCGAACTGAGCAACAACCTCGAGGAAAACTCTAGACGCCCTGCGGCGCCTTAGGTCGCTGCCATCCTCTGCGTCGTCCAATCCTGTCGCCGTATCAGCATCCCCGTCGGCGACTATCTGGCCGCGGTTCTCCCCGGCCTTGCCGAACTTCAGATCCAGCGGCTCCCAGATCTTACTTCTGTTGTCTGGGCTACTCAGCACTGGCAATCATCCCATTTCTGACAACCACGATGGGCTGGGTGTCCCTCAGACATCTATGTCGACACACTCCGGCACAGCCATCGCTTTCCGCCTCGTCCTCAGTATCTTGGTCTTTTTTTGGTGCGATGATGAAGCGTACTGAACGAAGAGGTAATGGCCAATTAGGCGCTGTGTTTGTGGCTTACGCCTAGGCTGCGGCCGCTGGAGCTGGAGTTGACTCGAACGTGCACATCGTTCCTAAAGGTGCTCCGGCTGTCTTTAGAATCAGCGCTGCTGCGCCGGGTTATGGTTGACCAAGCTTTCCTCACCCACAGGACCGGCCCTGGCGTGTCTTACGACAAAAAGGAGTTCTCTACTCACTATCCACCACGCGCTCTCACTTCGCCTAAAAATCACCTATGACGCCGGTCGTTTCCGTGTTCCGAATGCCCATTGGCATCCAGCCAGCTTAGCAAGGCTCGTATACTACCGTGCGCCAAAGCAATGCTTGAATCCGCCGCGCCGTAATACAGATTGATAGTGTCCCCATCAGACCCCACCGTATAGCCGCAAGGGAAAACAACATCCTGCACATCTCCCTGGCGTTCGTAATCCTCCTCCGGAGCAAACATCCAGGAATCTCCGCGTATCAGGCATTTTTCCGGCTCCTCGCTATCGAAGAGGGCTAAACCCAGCCGATAGATCGAACTCGAAGGCGTCCTTCGCACGCCGTGGTAGATCATAAGCCAGCCACGGGAAGTCTCCATCGGCGGCGGCGACATGCCAATCTTGTTTGCATCCCACCAGGCGCCCCGGCGCGCTTCCAGCATAAGCTTGTGATTTCCCCAGTGGCGCAAATCGGGAGAGTAAGAGATCCACACATGAGCTCCCAGCGGCGTCATAGGCCGGTGGATCAACGCCCAAAATCCGCCGATCCTTCGCGGCAGAATCGCGGCGTCCTTGTCGTCCGGCGACATCACGACGCCCAGCCTTTCAAAGCTCCGAAAGTCGTTCGTCAGTGCCAGAGATACTCCAGGCCCGCCCCGGGAATACGAGGTGTAAGCCACGGCATATTTCTTGAGTTCCGGGACGTAGGTAATGCGCGGATCCTCAATGCCCCAGATTTCCTCGGGGTATCGCTCCGGGTCGGGCAACAGAGTTGGTTCGCGATCGATCTGCCAATCGTCTACGCCATTCACCGAACGCGCCGCGCATAAATGTGACAGCCCGCGGCGATCTTCCACCCGGCAAAGCAGCAGCGTGGAACCATCCGGCAGAAGCGTTGCGCCGGCATTGAATACGCTGTTGATCGAATACGGCCAATCCTTTCCCGTCAGAATTGGATTACCCGTGTGGCGCTCAAACAAAGTTTCATATTGAACCAACGTGGTGGTGTTCATGGAATACCTGACTCCGTTCGTGGAAGGATTTCCCAAATTTTGCTTCAGCGGCAGAGCAAGCGCTCCGTGCGCTTCAAATCTGTTTCCCAGTACCGTCGTATTCTTCCACCTGACGCATTTCCAAAAGTGCCATCAGAAAGGACAAAGTCGATTCGGCGCCCTGGTTTTCGTTAGCCCGGTCAGGATGTAGCCCGTCTCTGCAACCGCCTGTGGCCGAATCGTAAAGTGCGATCTGAAGATCGTTGTCTCCCAAGAACCAATTGAACGCGCACCAGGCCTCTTTGCGCCAGCGGCCCTTTCCCGTCGCCCGGTAGGCTTCTAAGCACGCCGACACTTCCGCGCAGGCTTCCACCGGTTGCTGGTCGAAGCGGGCCTTCTCCGTGGTCTTGGAATAAAATCCCTCCGAACCGATGGGTACGAAATGACCGTTCACCTCGCACCGCTGCAGCATGGCCAGCCAATCCAACGCTTCAAGTCCCGCGGATACCATCTCTTCGTTCCCGGCACGCACGCCCGCTCGTATCAAAGCCTGCGGCAATCGCGCATTGGAATAGGCCAGCCCGTTTTCAAACCACTTCCAGTCATCGGTTCGGTGGGCCCGGTAGGAATTCAGAAGTCGATTGGCCAGCATATCCGAAGCACCTAGCGCGGCACGATCCCCGGGAAACGAGTCAAGGTATTCCTGCAGTCCCAGCAACGTGAAAGCGCAGGCCCGCGGGCTCCGGAATTCCACAGCGACAGGCACGGCAAGTTCAAACATACGGCCCGCGGCTCCTCGCAATCCCGCGTTCTTAGATCGCCCGAGAACTGTTCCTAATCCCCACACGGCTCGTCCATGACTGTCTTCCGATCCTTCAACCTCATGCCACTGGCATTCGTAAGTCAGGGAATTTCGAAAACGCTTGGTGGCGGGATCAAACGCATGCCACAAGAAGGCCAGGTACCGGGACGCTAGGTCCGCCGAGTTTGCCGGTGCGTGAACCCCAATCTCTTCCAAAAGTGTGGTTACGATCAATGCACGCGCGTTGTCATCGGTCGAGTAGCCCTCCGGATAGTTTGGCACTACGAAAACTGCATGCTCCACCATTCCCGTATGGTCGGTCATTCGATACAGGTGATCCAGCTTGATGGCGGGCAGGCGGTCCAGTGCCTTTTCCGTGTTTTGCGCCGAAAATGTGGCCCGCGGAGTGCGCAACCTCTCGTTGTAGATTCGTGCGAAACTCTTCATATACTTCTGCGCTACGCGGCTCCACACCATGTCTCTCGCGTATAAATAAGCGCGTTTCCGCATGGCATGCCTTGCTGTGCCGCTGTCCAGCAGGTCAATCGTCTTTGCAGCCATCGCTCCCGGATCATCAAACGGAACAAGCGCGCCGCGCTCGTCATCCAGAAGCTCAACCGCATGCAGATAGGGTGTCGAGATGATGGCCTTGCCGGCGCTCAGAGCGTACGCCAGCGTGCCTGAAACCACTTGCGCCTTATGTTTGTATGGCGTGATATAAATGTCCGCGGCGCCAATCAATTCAACCATCTCCTGCGGACTCACAAACCGATTGCGGAAGATTACCTTGCCTTCTACGTTCAGCTCTTTGGCCAGGTTCTGCAAATACTGCCGGTATTTGTCGCCTTCCCGCCGCAAAACATGCGGATGCGTTACGCCGGAAACCATGTAAACCACATTGGCGTGACGCGCCAGAATTTGTGGCAGCGCTTTTATGACGTTTTCTATCCCTTTATTTGGCGAGAGCAGCCCAAACGTCAGCAAAACCTCTTTTCCCTCCGTTCCGAACGCGTCCTTATAAAAGCTGGGGTCGGTGAACGGCAAGTCGGGAATGCCATGGGGAATCAGATCGATCTTGTCGGCTGGAACGTGAAACACTTCCTCCAGGATCTCCACGGATTGCTGGCTCATGACGATCAAGCGGTCCGAAAGCGTCGCAATTTCCCCCATCACTCTGAGCTGGTCGGCATTTGGCTCGCGCAGGACGGTGTGCAACGTCGTTGCGAATGGCATTCGCAGCCGCCGCAGGAGCTCCAGAATATGTCCCCCTGCCCGTCCTCCAAAGATTCCGTATTCGTGTTGCAGGCAGACCAAATCGATGTTGCTGAAGTTTAGAAAGTCCGCGGCTTGCCGGTAGGACGCCAGGTTATCCTCAACAAGCTCAAAGCGCACTCTGGCGGGATACGCATAACCCTCCTCCGTATCGTTAACCGGAAGCGCCAGCAACTCCGTGGCACCGTATTCCCCGTGTATGGCGTCGCATAAATCCGCCGTGAATGTGGCAATTCCGCATCGTCTCGGAAGATAGTTCCCGACGACCGCAATGCGGCTGGGGAGCACGGAGCGTTGCGGCACAGGTGTCAGTGACATCTTCTCTTCCACTACCAGAGATGGCAAATTGATCAGTGTTTCGGTTTGCGCTAGAGGTATCATTTTCAAAGACATTCGATTTCCAGTGAATCCCTGACTTGCGAAAAAATCACCGCCTGCTGGCTCCAGATGTGCGGCCCTGGGGGTGCCTGGAACAACGCGGTTTTCTGTCGAATCCTGAATTCCGTCCCGTGTAGCGGAGAGGAGCGGGCTGCTTTACTCGTGCAAGACCACCGTCAGCAAGGACTTGTTGACCTTGATCTTCCCGTTGTATTCGATGAAGCCCAGTTTTCTGAATTTGTTCATGAAGAAATTCACGCGCGAGCGCGTCGTTCCTACCATGTTGGCCAGCGTCTCCTGCGAAACTTTCGGCAAGATGCGAACCGGCTGATCTTGTTTTCCATACCGGGCGAGCAGCAGCAGCGTGCGCGCCAGCCGCTTTTCACTCGAGTTGAACAACTGATCGACCAGATCCTCCTCGACCCGGATGTTATGCGCCAGCATGTAGCGGATGAAATGGTCGGATAGTTCTTGCTCGGCGTGCAGCACGCGCAGCAGTTCCTGCTTCTCAATAACCAGAAGTGTGGTTGGTGTAATGGCTGTGGCTGTGCCCATGCGGATCGCCTGGCCCGCCATGCATCCCTCGCCAAAAAAATCGGTCGGTCCGAACATCGCCACCACCGCTTCTTTTCCGGACCCATTCACCACCGATAATTTTACCCCGCCCTTCTGCACGTACATGACGCTCTCTGCTGCGTCCCCTTGCGCGTAGATGGACTCTTTTCTGCGGTATTCGGCAATTTTTCGTGACACTCCTGCCGTATCGAGAAATACCTGTGGGTCGAACACCTCTAACTTGCTGTTGGTCTTGTGTTTGTGTGGTTTCATAGTAAGGCCAAAACGCCATTTGCGACATGGTCGTTCGGTGGCCACGTTCACCCACCCTACCAAGAACACCTTTGACAAGACTGTCCTAAAGGAGACAGCGCGCGCCAGGTCTTGTCTCTTAAGATAAACGTGTTGGGCGCCTGAAGGAGCGATATTGGCCGGTTACCTGGGCTGGGGCGGGCGATTCCCCCCTTGCGGCTCCGCTTATGGCGGTCCTAGAAGGCGCTGTTTCCCTCACCTCGGCGAGCCGCCGATGTCGGCCTGTTCAAGCTCTAGAATGCTCTCATGCCAGAAAACAAACTTGCACCGACCATTTTCATCAGAGAGAACACCCGTTTGCCGGCCGGCGTGACTCTCCAAAGCGAGACGTTCTTGCCCGGCTGGAGATCCGTCCAGAACCTCAACGGGCGCGAACTCGGCCGCAAAATCGAAAAGGCCATGTGGAATTATTTCTATTTAGCCGGACCACTGAAGGCCACCGTACTCGGCCGCGAAAGCCTCGCAACTCTACGCAAAGCCGTCCAGCGTGTGTTGGCGAAGAAGCAGAGCCAAAACTACAACTCCTTGGAGATCTCAAAAACAATCTCAAAACGGTTCCTCGGCGTGCCCTATCTAACTATCTCCGCGCACTCCCGCCATATCCAGGAAGGCATGTACCTGGTCCCCGTCAAGGATTTTCGGCTGAGCGCCCGAGCGGATGTGACCACCACTCCGCTACCGGCAATCGCCTTCGGCGCCGCTAAAAAGGTGCCCCAGGAATAACCCGCCGCTGGCGGTGTTTCGAATTCCTAGCAGTTCGCAGGAGATGAGAAAATGAAAACGGTACGCTGCGTGATTCTTTGTCTCACTGCACTGCTTCTTACGGCCTCCACCCTCCACCCACAAGATTTGTCCAAATATCGAGGTTTTTCACTCGGAACAAACCTCGCAACAGTGCTGAAACAAACAGACCAGAAGTTAGCCGACGTCACTGTGACTCATCGGGGCCCCGCACTTTTTCAAGAAGTGACCTGGTGGCCGCCGAACATTCCCGGGTCCGCCTATCGAACGGACAGCGTCGAACAGATTCTATTTTCTTTTTATGACGGCGCGCTCTACAAAATGTCCGTAACCTACGATCAATCCTCCACGGAAGGCCTCACTGCGGGGGACATGGTCAAGTCCATTTCAGCGAACTACGGCCCTTCGACAACTCTTGCTCCGGCCGCCGATCCAGCGTCGACCGACCGGTATGAAGCCCAAGGAAGCCTGGTCGCTTCCTGGGAAGACGCGCAGTACTCCTTCAATCTGGTCCATTCCGCTTTCACCGAACGTTTCGGACTCGTCCTGTACTCCAAGCGAGCCAATGCCGAAGCGGAACTCGCCATCGCGGAATCCGTGAGACTCGAGAAACAAAACGGCACTATGAAAGAAGCCGATCGTCAGAAAAAAGAAACAGATGCTCTGGAGGTGGCGCGCCAAAAAAATCAGAAAACGTTTCGCCCGTAGCCACTGCCCGCAATCACAAAGTTGGCATAGCCAATCCGGACCGGGTTCTTCCTCCTTTCTGCTCCTGCCGCTCTCAAATGAAATTCCCCTGTTGACATAGGCCCGATTCAAGCATATATGTCGAGTCTCTAGGTATCGCTATGCCGGAAAGCACACAAGCACTCCTTCGTGGCGCTCTCGATATGCTGATCCTCAAGGTTGTCGCCCTGGGCCCCAGCCACGGTTACGCCATCGCGCAACGACTTCAGCAAATATCGAAAGAATTCTTCCAGGTCCATCAGGGCTCTCTCTCTCCTGCGCTCCATCGTGTGGAAGATAAAGGCTGGTTGCAAGCTGAATGGAAAGAATCCGAAACCGGCCGGCAAGCCAAGTTCTACTCGCTGAGCAAAAAGGGCCGCAGGCACATGAACGCTGAGGTCATCCATTGGCAGTGCCTCTCGGATGCCGTCGGCCTTATCTTGCGCGCTGGGGAGGAGTCCTGATGCTACGCCCCATTCGCCGCCTCTTTCAAAAATCTCGCTCGGAGAAAGAACTCGACCAAGAACTCCAATTCCACCTCGAACGCCAAATGGCCGATTACGTCGCCGCAGGAATCACCCCAGACGAAGCGCGCCGCCGCGCAAGACTCGAATTCGGCGGCCTCACCCGCGTCACAGAAGAAGTCCGCGACGTCCGCTGGGAGACGCACCTCGACAACCTCCTCCGCGATTTCCGCTACGCCATCCGCAATCTTCGCAAAGACCGCCGCTTCGCCATGATCGCCATTTTCGCGCTGGCTCTGGGCATAGGCGCCTCCACGGTCGTCTTCAGCATTTTCTATAATCTATTTTTTAATGCGTTTTCAGCAAAAGACGCGAACCGCTTGGTCATTCCGATCATACGGAACACGGAAAACACAGGCCAGGTGGAAAGCAGCGTAGAATCTCTGTC
>Ga0207067_10256_pt1 | contig 15885 bp, 12 predicted proteins | sample Alteio_BWMinCont_25_FD_153484 | JGI IMG/M metagenome (GOLD analysis project Ga0207067, IMG submission 153484) | Enriched cells from forest soil in Barre Woods Harvard Forest LTER site, Petersham, Massachusetts, United States -... | ecosystem: Environmental > Terrestrial > Soil > Temperate forest >...
CATATCCATTTCGGGAGGTTTTTTATCCTTAGCCTTTTTAACATTTTTCATATTTGGGGCCGGATATTTCCTGTTTTTTGGAGGTAAGTAATATACTCTGGGCTCGGTTCCAAGTTCTTCAAGGTGCCGGTATCCGCCGTTTTCTTCCAGAAGCTGGCTTAGTTTTACTGTTTTTCCGGAAGCGTTGGTGACGGCATTTTCATTCTGATCCCCAAAATAGATGGCATCCATGGGGCAGCCGCTTACACAGGCCGGCATCTTACCCTGTCTGATCATATCGGGGCAGAAATCGCATTTTTCCACTGTTCCCATCCTGCGTGGATAGCTTTGCTCAGGAGAGTAAGTTGATTCACCTATTGCTGCAGTCTGACTGGCAGCGGGATGACTCCAATTAAAGAAACGGGTGGAATAGGGGCAGGCTGCCATGCACATACGGCAACCAATGCAGCGTTCGTTGTCAATAAGTACTATGCCATCCTGTCTTTTAAATGTGGCATTCACAGGACATACTTTTGTGCAGGGAGGATTGTCACAGTGAAAACAAGGTTTTGGGAAAAAATAGGGAGCGGTAGCTTCTGCATCCTGCATTTTGAACACTTTCATCCATTCCCGGTCAGATTCGGTAAAGTGCATTTTCTGGCAGGCTTCTGTACACTTTTTGCATCCGTCACATTTGGCCTCGTCTATGACCATTACGAATTTTTTATTGGGTATACCGTCGCGGGCTTCAAGGTTAGATACAGAGGGCATATGAAATTCCTTCATGTGCATTGAATCTGCTTCATATATTTTGCCATCGGCAGGGGAGAGTACTTTTACTTTTTCTCCTGAGGCTGGTTCTGCTTCACCGGATAAAACTTTCTGTAAACCGCCACCTACTAAGGTCATTCCGGCTGCAAGCATTCCTAATTTAAGGAAGTCCCGTCTGCCCTTTTCTTTATTTGTTTCCTGTGCCATAGCTTTTAGTAGTTTGTTTACGCAGACAAATATCTGCAGCTTATCAGATTAGTATTATGATGATTATCAGAGCAAAAGATGTCTTTTCGCAGGAACAGGAAAAATCAAAAAGGAAGTATGCTTTAGAAAATATTCCGGGAGTAATTAATCAGAGTGGATAAATCAGAATGGCTTAATCAGAATGGATAAATCAGAGCTGGATAAATCAGAGCTGGAGGTTATATACTTTCAGGATCCCGTATAATGTGGATTCATTCACTATCCTGATTTTTTTACCTTCTTTGGCGATGAGTTTCTCCTGTTCAAAATCACTCAGGTTTCGGATTACCTGTTCTTCATTCGTTCCGCAGATGCCTGCAATATCAGTTCTGCTGATCTGTACATTCAACAGTTGCCCTTTGTTAGTTGTTCCTTGAGCTTGATATCCAAAAATAGTTTTAAGATATAAAAGAGCGAATGCGACTTTTTCCCGAACAGTCATTTGCGACAGGTATTTGATTCTGGCTTCTATGCCCCGCAGTTCTTTGGAATAAAAAAGCATAAGTTTAACTGTGAATTCGGGATTTTTCAGAAATGCTTCAGAGATGGTTTCGTTTTTTACAAAACATACCACTGAATCTTTCATTGCTACGGCACTGATGGGATAGGTCTCTCCATTGCTTCCCCGGTGCCCGAGAATGTGACCGCTTGTTGCAAGCCGTACAATCTGTTCCTTGTCGTTCAGTCCACTGGAAACAACCTTAACCTGGCCGTCTTTTATAAAAAAAAGACCGTTTACAAACTCACCGGCAGCAAAGACAGCCTGTCCTTTTTTATAAGATACTTCCGTTTTATGTGTTTCAATCTCCTTTATCCACTTGGATGAGCAGTATTTAATGAAACAGCCTGGATTAAAACAATCTATACAGGAACCCGCCTTCTTCATATACTTCTGCTATTTGCAGGCAAAATTCCGAACAAAAACGGGAGAAGGACATGATAAAGGTCATGTTAAAATCTGCTTTTCAGCAGGAGGTATTAATTGAAAGGAGCTATTTTGAATTCTATTCTTCTGTTTTGAGCATGTTGTTCCTCGGTGCAGGCTGTACACCTGTTAAGCAGCTGGGTTTCACCAAAACCAATCCCTGAGACGCGTTCTTTGGCTACGCCATGTGAAACAATATAATCAACAGCGCTTTTCGCCCGTTTATTTGACAAATCCATATTAAATTCATTCGTGCCCTGTGAATCTGTGTGGGAGTCAATCTCCACTTTAATTTTCAGATTGGCTTTAAGCACCTGAATTACTTTGTCCAGAATAATCTGCCCCTCTTTTGTAATTGCATAGTCCTGCACCGCAAAATATACTTTCTCAGGTATAACAGTTGTTGATAAAATGGGGCTGGATCTGTCCACAAATTTCAACCAGGGGTCGTTTATAGCTAATTTCCCATTCAAATCCAGTTTAAGGGAAGACTCTTCCACTTCCATTGTTATTAGTTTCAGTTCATCCTGCTTTAAGAAAACAAAATTAAATTTACCTTCTGCCGTACTCGTTGTGGATGAAATTTCCTTTCCTGCGAGGTCAGTAATCAGGACCCTTGTATTTGCCAGCTTTGTATTTTTTTCAAGGATTGCAATGGAAAAATCCTGGCCAACCGGTGTTTTCGAAAAAACAAAAGAGCCAAAACCGTTCGTGAATACATCTTCAATTGCATTGCCCGTTGAAGCTACAAGCTGGATTTTTGTATTGGCTATGGGTTGTGTCTGATTATTTATAACTGATAAAAGTATTCCCGCTATGTTCTTTGTTTTCTTCGTGGCAGGTTGCTTTGAATTTTCAGCTAATTCTTTTAAGCTTTTTTTGAGAAGATTTTCTTCTATTTCCAGTTTCATATAATTGAGTGTATCCTGCTTTAAAAATTCAAAAGCGAATTTTCCCGGTGTACTGCAAGTCACTGTAACAACTTCATTTCCCATCAAATTGGTAATACAAACAGGGATATTGGCAAGATTAAAGTTTGAGTCGGGCAGAGAAAGCGTGATTCTTTGACCTCTCTGAATGGGATTTCGCAAAACAAATGCACCATATGCGGTGGTCATACAATCTTCCAATACAGTATCCCCATTTTCAGCTTTACAGGAAAGCAGAATCCGTACATTGGAAATGGGTTGCTGTACTCCACCTGATTTAGATTCCAGAATTCCTGCAATCATTTTGCTGTGTTTGGTGTAATCTTCAGCAGAGCCACCATTTGCTTTCCTGATCCGGCTATACGCATCAACCCTGGCCTGAGCATTTAATTTCCCAACTTCTTTTTTGATATTTTTTTCATATGCAAAATCAACATTAAAGGAATAGGGATCCACGCCAAATTTGTTATCCGGCTCATAATAAATAATCCTTGTGAATGGCTTGTCTAATAATTCCGCACTCAGCTTATCAGATTCCGGAGAGTAGAGTACTATGTAATAAATTCCGCCATCTATATGTAGCACTTTTTTGTTTTCCTTCCCCTTTGCGTTCGCAATCAGGGATAGCTTTTCGCTTACGTAACCATTTTTAGAGGCAGTAATTAAATAGGCTTTAAATAGTTCAAGTTTAATAGTTACATTTCCATCAGCGCCTGATGTTTTCTGTTGGAGGAGGATGTCCGTTTCTTTGTTATAAACTGAAATCCTGACACCTGAAAGTGGAATATCCGTTCCTTCCAGTATATTTCCTGATAAAGTGGCATTTTTTCCATCCCTTAACTTTAAAGTTAGCATTAAACTTTTATCCTGTGCCCGGTTTGTAATAGAAAGGAGGGAAAGAAAAAGGAAAATGCAGACACGAAGGTTAATCATAGCACCATTAGATAAGCCTTCAAATTTATCAAATAATATGAAAGTGCCGATCTATAAAATGCCTACCTCACAACCACCCTCTTCACAGTCGGCTCTCCGTTTACGTTCAGGCTGAGAATATAAATGCCTGAGCTGATTGTGGAGGAAAGCGGCATATCATATGTATGTTCTCCTGCTTCGAGGTTTTGCTGAAATAAGTCGGCAACTACCTTCCCTGAAAGATCGAGCAAACGGGCAGAAACACTGCTTTGTTTATCAAGCGTATAGCTCAGGTGAATAGGGCCATTGCTTGGGTTTGGAAATACATTTAACCCGATTGTATTAGCAGAGGTTTCATCGATACCTAAAGTTGAAGCAGGTGTTAATGTGAGATTATAGATGGCTGACATATCTCCTGAAGTAGAACCATTTCCGTTCACTCCGTTTCCGGCTGCCCAAACATATACACTTCCGCTTGCAGGTGCTGTCCATGTCCAGGTAGCGGTGGAAGAAACAGGAATTAATGCCTTATGAGTCACATTGGTCACAGTAACCCAGGATGCAGCTCCAACTTTAACAATCTGACAATTAGAAATAGCTGCTCCAAAAACTCCTCCGTCTTTAGCGGTAGCAGTAGTACCATTAATCATTTCAAGGTCGAATCCAAAGTCGTTGTTGCCTTTTACATTAAAAGCTAAAGTATATACCTGATTAGGTTTATAGGTATTACCAGCACCAAATGCAGGAGTGGCTGTTAAACTTGAAGTTGGGGTTGGCCCCCCACTATGACATCCGCCTTGTGAACATGTTCCACCCCCCTGGGCAATGTCAGGTGGCGAGGTGGTATACGCACTGTAATTAACACCACCATTTACAGATAAAATTGTGAACCCTGAGATGAGAACAACCGTTGCCCCAGCAATGAAGAAAGCAATCATTTTTTTCCCCAGAAGCGTTTTTTTTAAGGTATTTGTGTTCATGGTTTTGGTTTTTATTGGTAACTTTTAGTTTTTATTGGTAACTTTTAGTTTTTTAGGTTTTATTTCTAATATCAATTTTTTACATAAGGTATAAAAACAGCATCTATGGTGATCTCAATATCCTCTGCTATATTCGTGCCAACAACACTGGGAACCTTGATATTATGGTCGGCCAGTTTTACTTTAAACTTACTGTGCACAGTCATTTTTCCGTCTTTCATTTTTACTGTTCCGTCAATGGTCCTGTCTTTTTCCACCCCATGAACTTCCAGCTTACCGGTAACCGAAATCAGATCACCACCATTTGTTGAACAGTCCAGTTTATCATTGAATTTTCCTTTAAAAGTACAATAGGGGAATTTTTCGCTTTCCATGTAATTCTCATTGAAGTGATCCTGCATCAATTGTGATTTGAACTTGAAGGATGTATTGGTTACTTTAAATACAATTTCCCCGCTTGAACAGTTAAAAACAGGCTTGGTAACTGCATTTGTAGCATCAATGTTTTCCATTTTCGTGGCAGAAAACATGCTGATCGTACAGGTTTCTGCGATGAATATCTGTGAAAATGCAGGGGCAAAAGTCAATGCCAAGAATAATCCCAAGAATATTTTTTTCATAATGTTTATATAAAATTTATATTGCGTTTCCCCTTTTATTTAGTTTGTTACAATGCAAATACCCTCGAAATATTAAATCCTAACCGAACACCCCCATTAACCCCACCGGACCAACTTGTATTCGTATAAGGAATAAATTCATTCTCCGCTATGGCCAGAGAATTGGTTAAATGCACACTGAAAACGTGCCCCCCTGTTTCTATTTCCCAGCCGATGCCCATGCTGTCATAATAAGTAGCAGGAGAATAAGTACTTAGCCTTAATACATATTCCAGCACAATTGCAGCACGCTTGGAATATTTGATCCGGGTTACAAAACCCATTGAGTAAGAGTCATTGTTTTCCTTGGTCAGGTTAACAATATTATAATGGACATAAGTCGGAGAGATCTGAAATGAGAAATTAGAGTTGAATTTGCGGGCAATGATAAGCTGGTGTACGTACGACAAGCGGTTAGTTGAATTTGCATACATATTTTCAGACGGGCCTCCTGCACTCAGATTGGTATTGTTGTAATACATTCCAGAGAACCAGGTAACGCTAAACGGGGTTTTTCCATCAATGGTTTGCCGGATAAGCCGGTATTTAAGGAATACGTCCACCATTTTATCCTGTGAGCTTCTGGCCAATCCAAACATTAAGCGTCCGTCATAACTATACTCTAAGCTTAGTTGTATATTAACCGGGCCATCAATACCCCATGCATTATAAGCTCCGGTGTTTAAGGCGGAAAACCTGTGGGCTATGCGGAAATCCAATGCTCTCCGGCCCAATACTTCAGAAGTATGCAAATTAACGGCACGCGTGGATTTAAACGTCGCAAACGTATATTCCTTTTTCTTCACCTGGTTGTCGTCAACTATCTTCATTAAGTCAAAGTCCTGCGCATATGACCGCTGATATATGCAAACTAATAAAACAAAACTGGCAAGCGCTTTCCAAAATTTCATAAATTAATTATTTAGGGAACCCGCTTTGATCCATTTACGCAGTATCATGGTATCACAAGGAGATATTACCCCAGTCAATGGCATCTTGTGAAGCCCGGTCCCTCCAATATCGGCCATCATTTGTCCGTTTAATGCAACTGTCTGCACTCCAGCATAGGTTGATAAATTAGGATCCGCATGAGGGGCACCTGGGCCATGACAGCCAGCGTTGCCCGAACCGCAATTCGTATTCAGAATAGGAACAATAATCTTAGCATAAGAAATGATACCGGTTGTGTCACATACGGCACTCTTAGGAGCAATCAGCTCCCATTTGTTATTGGTACAGGCTATAAGGCCCAGAAAGGCAAGTGCTATAAAGACTCCAACTCTTTTCATGCAATACATGAAGGTATAGTATTTATTAATTAATTAAAACAAAATTCTTTCCGAATAAGATCAATTTCATAATCAATCAGGTTACTGTCAGTATTTTTCCGTTTAAACTGGTTTTATAAGTGGCAAGTCCGGAGGGAGGGGGTCCGGAAACTACACTTCCGCTTATACTATATATTCCTCCATGACAAGGACAAATAAGCTCATTTCTCGAACTGCTATAGGAAACAGTACAACCGGCATGCGTACAAATAGCTGAAAGGGCAACAAAAACCGAAGGCCCGGTACAAATGACCACCACATTATCCTGAATCACTGATCCACCCTTTGTATTCAAAACTGCGTTGGAAGAGCTGCTTAGGTCAAGCGTGAAATTGACATTCTGTGGTGAAGCTACACTGCTTTTTTTGCAGCTTTCAAGCATACTTACTCCCAATGCAGTAGCTCCACAAAATGCACACGAGGATAAGATGAATTCTCTTCTATTCACAATTGCAGCAGACGGTTCTCTCTTTTTTCTATTTATTAATACGGACATTTGAATTAAAAGGTGGGGTGCACAGACGATAATTTTAATAAACCCCACCCTATTTTGTATATTTACGTATAACCAATAGAGCGAGCTCTTGTTTTTTAAGAAAAGGCCGGAATTTTCAGAAGATAACTTAGACAGCGTAATAAATGCCTGTCTAAGTAGAGATCAGGGCGCCCAACGTTTACTAATCAAAATGTTCCTTGTTTATGTTAAGAGCATATGTTTAAGATATGCCGCTAATGAACAGGAGGCCGAAGAGATAATAAATGATAGTTTTTTGAAAATTTTCAATAACCTGGGTAAATATGATCACGCTAAGCCTTTCAGAGCCTGGATGAGAGCGATTACTGTAAATACTGCTATTGATAATTACCGCAAAAACAAGCGGGTCGAAAGACATGTCGATATAGATGATATAGATTTAATCCATCCCGATGAGGATATAATCAGTAAAATAGCTGCAAAAGATATTCTGGCTTTGGTTCAAAAGTTGACGCCCGCCTACAGAATGGTTTTTTCCCTGTATGCACTTGATGGATATAATCATCGCGAGATTGCAGAAATGCTTGGAATTAAAGAAGGTACGTCCAAATCAAATCTTCAGGATGCAAGAAGAAAACTACAGGGAATGATAAAAATCAATTATCCCGATTTATATCGGTCATATTCGTTAAAAATCATCCAGATAAATGAGAACTGAGAATTTTGATGATTTGATCAGGGGTAAGTTAGAAGAGGGCGTGCCCTTTTACAGGGATGAGGAACTGGATCGTGTACAAAACCATGTAACCCAAAATCAAACAAAGGACGATCGTAAACGCATGTTGCTCATTGGTTTTTATTCTCTGGCCGGCCTTTTATTGGCTGGATTACTGATCTGGGACCTGGTTCAATACAAGGAAAATAAGAAATTAACGCAAGCATTAGCTTCGCTGAAGCCTGTTCATGCAGAGGCGAAGCCCAGAATTGAAAATTTAAAGGAAGGATCAATTGAAGAAAAAAGAAAATGGGAGGCTTTGAACGGCAATTCAGCACAAACTAATTTTCCCGCAAAAAATAATTATTCACAAAAGAATAATTATGCAGCAAATAGTAAGGCTCTTTTCAAAGAGGCAAAATTAATACCTGAAGAATCCATTACGGTGGATCAACGTTCAATACTGAAGTACGAAGAAAGTGCCAGTGTTGTTGACTCTATTGGGATGACCGGCGTTCCATTAAGTCCTTCTTCTGCCGATCCGGCTATCGTTTCATCAGCTATTTCATCAACTGTTCCAACTACTACTTCTGCACCTGATCCGGCCATAGTTCCGGCTTCAGATAAATACCTGCACTATCTGGCCGGAGCAGTAATTGAAGTTGCGAATGGGCATAATGCAATAAGCCTTATTGGTGAAATGATGCTGGGTAGCAAATGGAGCATCAGTACAGGAATTAAATTTGTTCAAATGGATGATGACGGGGAGTTCTTTGATAATGAAGACTTTGAAAATAAGAAGGGGCATGATTACTCAGCACCCTGCACCACCTGTTCAATGGATTCAGGCCCGCATCAGGACGTTCACTATAAATTCACACTTGTTCAGATTCCTTTGGCGCTCAACTATTATATTGATCTCAGAAATAATTTTGCTTTATTTCCTGGACTGGGAACTGATCTGGACGTTTATGCCAAACAACAAATTGATGTGGACAATTTCCCTGCCGGCATTCCGGCAAATCTGCCGTGGACAAGCAGATGCCCTACACTTGTATTTAACAATGCAAAGTTTTCTCTGGGTATTCAGAAGCAATGGAAACATTTTGTGCTAAAGGCAATTCCATTCGTCAGCAAACAGCTTACGGCTGTTGATTATAAAGCTGAAAGCTGGTACTATGGGCTACAACTGAGCGGATTGTATGTGTTTTAAAAGCGTGGCAACAAAATAATAAGTAGTGCGCTATAAATTTTACTCCTTCATCATCAGAATCTTCCCGCTGCTGGTTTGTTTTCCGGAAGTGATAGAGTAAAAATAAACACCTGAAGTCAAAGTCATTCCTCCATTGCTCTTTCCATCCCAGATTGTTTCATAATAACCAGGCACTATCCGTTGATTTTGCAAGAGATTTCTTACAACCTTGCCTTGAATATTGTAAATGAGAATGGAAACAGTCCCTGGATTATTCAGCGTATAACCAATGTGCACATGCTGATCAAAAGGATTCGGAAAAACGCTGGTCACAATTTTATTTGCGGAAAGATTATTGACAGCAAGCAGGGTGTCACCGGCCAGTAGTGCTGCAATGTTAATATTTTCATCACCAGGCTGGTAGGTGAGATATTGGAAGCCATCAAACAGCATTTCATTCGAGGTGCTTGTTCCGGCAATTACAAGTGCAGGAGGGCTGTTTGGATTATTCGGGTTATTCGTTGTGTTGTCATAGGTATGGGTTGAGTAGAGGGAATACCCTGCAGGAATTTTTACTAAATTGGGATAGGTATAGGCACCCTGCCAGCGAAAATCCCAATTCTTCTCCCGAATGAGCTTAATGGTATCAATTCCACTGTAGGCATAATTTGTAATGCTAACCCCTACTTTATGATTATGCGGGAAAGTTGAAACCAGAGAAATGGGAGATGAAATAGCTGAACTTGCTGTAAATTTCTGGACCGTATTAGCTGGAATGAAAAGGTTCCAGTTCTGAAGAAAGGTTTTATCCAGAACTTCCCTTACACCTGTGGTGCCGGGCGGATAAAAATAAAAACGAACCTGAGTACTGTCAACTTTTCCTGCGGTTCCTATGGGATAGTGAATCTCCAATACGATGTTGCATCCAGCCTTCAGCCGGACGCCCATCTTAAGGGGCGCCTTGCCCGGGTAAACAGTGGGAGCAGCACCGGGAGTCCATGCTCCAAAGTATAAATTACTGCCTGGCATAGTGAAGCAGGAGCCGGATAAATCACTGGTTGCTGTACCGGAAGTGTCTTCACTTAATAATATATGGTGAACGATAGCCGGATTGCCCGGAACAACTTCAATGCCCCGCACAATGCGATCTGCCGGCAGACCCGTAGCAACCACAAAGCAATTATAGGCATCAGCGGTAGTGGCATTACTTGTAAAAGTTGGAATTTTTACAATCAGGTCGGGCTTTCCGGCAAGTTTATAACTACTGTTATAAATGGGGGGAACAGGAGCAAGAGTCGTATCACCTGCAGGAGCACCTGCGGCTATCCAATTGAGGATGGTGCTTTTTTCAGTAGCGTTGAGAATGCGCTCTCCAACAAAACGGTGGTAGGTGGTATCCGGAATCCAGGGTGGCATGAGTCCGGCAGTGACATAGCTGGAAATAAGTTTAGTGTATGCAAATGTTTGAGAATAATTCATGAGTGGCATTGGACCTATGCCATTTGGGTTATGGCAGGTTGTGCAATTGGCATAAAACACCGGGGCGACATCTTTGTAAGTTAACTGGGCAGTTCCATTCAGTAAAAAACAACAGATCCCCGCAACGAGTAAGGTAAGTTTTTTCATGCTTTCAGATTTGTAGTGTCTAATGTACAAAATCTTTAAGCAAAAGGCAATAACCAGGCGTTTTTACTTTAAGGAATTCAGTGCATGACCCTCTGAATTTTGCTTCTCGAGTGTCCACTCTCCGGTGGCAGAGGTCTCCAGCCAGCTTTTTCCGGACTTGCGGAATACCTGCACAGACAGACCGTACCTGTCGCGAAATTGTTCCTCGATATCACCAGCTGTCATGGTGGGGCCAATAACAATATGTCCTTTTGTATGGACTGTTCTGCATTCCCCTAGTGTTTTGGAGTCGTTTTCTAATTGCTTTTTTGGAGAGACTCCTGATTTGGTATGCGGTTTAACTAAGAATTGCAACTTCAAATAAGGAAATACTTCGGTAAATTCTTTTTGAATAGCGCTGATCTTGCGGAGGTCGTTAATGGTTATTTTCATGGCACTAAAATAGAATAAGCCTGTATTGGGATAAATGATGTCGGGCAGTTCTGTTTATGATAAAAATCATTTTAAGGTATTTGGCTGTTTTTGATCAGAACAGGTAATAAAACCCTACGCTAAAAAAACCTTTTATATGATATATATCATGTTTTGGAGTATTTAGGAGGGAATAATGAACATCTGCCGAAATTTTGAAACATATTGTATACATTTTTCGTAAAAACCTTACAGAAGAAAGTAATTTTGTAAATTATTCAGGAGTTTTATGTTTACCGGATGTGCAATGAGAATTGCTTTTCATAAGTTGTCAGTTTTTAGGGTGCTGTCCTTGACGATGCTATTGATGGGCATTACTATTTCAGGATATGCCCAGCCTTGTACAAATGCTACACAGAATCCTGCTGCCGCTCAGGCAATACCTGTAGATGGTACAATTTTTTCTGTTGCAACTGCTACACCTGATTTTTTTGATGCGACTGTGCTGAGCGGGGAAACATATCTTGTATGGGATATCGCCACAACAGTTCAGGTATCTGTCTGGGGGACAAGTAATGGAACAGGTTCCTTAGGATTTGGAGCGGCCGGCGCTAATTGGTATGTAATCACCACACCAACAACAGGTACTAATATGTGGGTTGATATCAATAAAAATAATTGCAATCCTGCTCCGGGTGCAGCTACAATTGATGTTGAACTACTGCCCTATAATATTACCTTTCCTGCAGGGACGCATTGTATAGGTGATGTTATTACTGTAACAGGAAATGCTTTAAAATCAGTTGTTAGTGTGCAATTTTCAGGTGGGGCTTCCGCAAATGCAAGTGCTAATACTGCAACCACATTTCAAGTAACAATACCTGCCGGAGCGTTGTCGGGACCTGTTACACTTACTGTCGCTATGTCGGGAGCTTATACAGATAACGGCATATCAGGTGGCGGCAATTCACTGAATATTGAAACAGCATCCGGGGTGTCATTTGTCCCTGCAACCGGAGCCATTGGCGACGTTATTACTATCAGTGGCAGTAATTTGCTGGGAGCGACCAATGTTAAAATTAACGGAACTGCCGGCACTGGAGTAACGGTGAGCAGTACCCAAATAACTTTTACAGTTGCCGCCGGCACCACTTCCGGTAATGTTACCTTTTCCGATGGGTGTGGAAATGCAGTAAATGCAGGAGCGTTTACAGTTATAGCAATTACAAATTTTTATTCTAAAGCAGCGGGTGCTCTTAATTTAACGGGATCCTGGGGTTCTGCCGTTAATGGTACCGGGGCTTCGCCTGGAAATTTTACGACCGCAGGTCAGCGTTTTAATATTAGAAACAATGCTGCACCCACTATTACTGCTGCATGGACGGTATCAGGCGGAGGGTCGGGTGTAAATGTCGGAGATGGTATTAACCCTTGCAATTTTACAGTGCCCGCCGGTTTTAGTATGACAGGCTCTGTTCTGAGTGTCAATGCCAACGCTACCCTTACTTTAAATAATGCTGCAATTCCCGTTTTAAGTGCCAGTATTTGTGCTCCGACCAGTACGGTTATTTTTGGTAATGCAGCATCCACTACAATTCCTGGAATTACCTATGGGAATTTGACTATTTCCGGTACTGGCGCTACTTATACGTTTGGCGGATCATCCACTATTGCAGGCACGCTTACAATTTCAACGGCAAATACTGTTCAGTTGAATAATACAGCTAACGTTTATACATTTAATATCGTTAATCTTACAATGTCAAACGGGACCCTTGACGGGGGAAACACGGTTCCAGCGGGAGGAGCAGATTATAATTCTATTCTGAATATCACCGGAAATTTTAATAAAACGGGCGGCACAACTACTAATTCAGCGGGGTCGAACATTTTAACAGAGCTGAATTTTAATGGAGGAGGATTGCAAAGTTTCGATCTCAATGCCGGTACTGCAAATGCCTATCTGGATGTGGCTACTACGGTACAGAATAATACAACCCTTACTTTGAATACGAATCTTACAACAACCGGAGTTATTGTTGGGGCAAATGGAATCAACTTTCTTACTGTGGATGCAGGGAGCATATTGATTGCGGGAACAAATCTGATTGCTGCCAATTCTGCAGGCAGTAACGCTGTCATTAATGGAACTTTAGAAACTGCCAATACACTTGGATTGAGTGGTGCTGCCGGAACGACACTTAGCTCAACGAATGCCCCTTCCATGTTATTAGGAGTCGCCTCCACCATTGTATATAATGCCGGAGGTGCCCAGGTTCTTACAGCCAGGTCAGATTATGCTAATTTAACAATTACGAATACTTCGGTAAGTACATTGGCCGGAGCAACTACAGTAAATGGAAATCTTAGTATTTCCGGCAGCGCCACTTTGGCCTGCGATGTAAATCAGTTAACGGGTGTGGCTGCTAAAACATTTACTGCTGCTGCCGGAACAACCTTGAGCATAGGTAATATTGGTTCAGCTGTTACAGGATTGTTTCCATCTAATTATACCAATGCCAATATAACCCTGAACGCCACAAGTACGGTAATTTACCAGTCAACCGGAGCCCAAACGGTTTCCGCTGTTCCTACCTATGGCAATTTAAGTTTCATAACCAGTGGCACCAAAACGGCAAGTGCGGGTTTAACTGTTTCGGGTAATCTGACAATTACGGGAGCAAACTTTGCTGCAGGTTCATTTACTCATAACTTAGCGGGTAATTGGTCGAACAGTGGGACATTCACTGCAGGCACAAGTACAGTTACTTTTAACAGTGCTTCCGCAACTGCTCAAAGTCTTGGTGGAACAACTGCAACTACATTTAATAATTTAACTGTTAATAACACAGGCACCGGTGGAGTCATCCAGAATACGGCAACAACTGTAAGCAATATCTATAACGCCAAGGCAGGAGCTTTCAATTTAAACAGTCTTACACTTACAATCGGCACTTCACCTTCTCCGGGTACGGCAATTACTCAGACTGCAGGTTATATCGTTAGTGAAACAAATGCTGCGGTCAATCCAAGTATAATACAATGGAACATTGGTACTGATCTGTCTGCCCATGTGTTTCCATTTGGAACTGCTGCAGGGGTGCTTATTCCGGTTACTTTTCAAGGTTCAGGTACAGGACCAGGTATTGTATCTGTTTCCACAAGGGCTACCGGGAGCGACAATACTCCCTTTGCCGGAGCAAGTGATGGAGGGGCGGTGGCTGCTGTAAATAATATGATAGATCTGATTACCGGAACAGACGGATCCATTAATTATGTAATTGACCGCTGGTGGGATATTCAGTCCTCTCTGGCTTCTCCTATTCCGGCTGTATCATTGTCAGTTTCTTATGCGGGTACTGAAAATACGATGTTAGCCCCAGGCGCTATTCTCGGCGTTCAGCACTGGACGGGGACTGCCTGGAATGACGGAAAAGCTGGAAACGGTGGTACTTTTATAAGTACTGGCTCTGCAGGTTCAGCTGCTGCCGGGGCTCATACTGTTTCTGTTTCGGGGTTAACTACTTTTTCACCTATCATTTTGGTTGATATCACTCATCCGCTCCCGATCGAATTACTGGACTTCGATGCCACCTGTTCTTCGGGGAATACAAAACTGACATGGTCCACTGCAACGGAGACCAATAATGATTATTTCACCGTTGAGAAGAGTCAGGATGGAGCCAATTTCACGGGTGTTGCGACTGTAAAAGGTTCCGGCAACAGCAGTGTGGTTAAGACGTATCAAACAACGGACAGCGAATTGCCCATGGCAGGTATAGTTTATTACAGACTTAAACAAACAGATTATGACGGGAAATATACCTTTTCATCTGTTATTTCTGCAGATTGTTATAACTTATCGGACGCTATGAAAATTTTCCCTAATCCGAATCAGGGAGATCATTTTAGTGTTTCTATGGGTAATCTGGGAATCGGGAAACCTGTATTGCTGGTGTTAATGAATATGCTGGGAGAGACTGTTTACTCAAAAGTGGTCATAAGCGATATGAATGGTTCTGTTGTGGCTCAGGTTGTCCAATCTGATCATCTTCCTGCAGGTATTTATACTGTTACAGGTTCTACAGATAATAAATTATATAACCAGAGGCTGATTGTTAAATAGCCGGCTCCTGATTTGGATATTCCTAATGGTCAGCAATAGCTTTCCCCTTTTGCCCTTTTTTATGGCGGATCAGAAACACAATGGGAATGCAAACCAGCATACAAACTGCTACCATAATAAAGCCCTTGTCGTAACTCACCAAAAATTCTTGTTTTGTGACGGCCCCGTCCATCATTTTATAGGCAAGCTCTTCGGCCTGTGAAGTGGGATATCCCGCACTTGTAAAAGTCTGAGTCAGAGCGGATATCCGGTCAGCGCTGGTATTGTCATATTGGGTGATATATCCCAACATGCCCCCTTTGATCAGTGCATTCTGGTGTGTAATGTAAACGTTTAGTAAAGCAATACCAATGGCCCCTCCCAGTTGCCTGATCATATTAGCTAATCCAACCGCCTGGGCCATGTTCTTTCCATGCAGGCCGGCAACAGCGAGGGATAAAATAGGTGACATCATAAAGGCCATGCCAATACCTCTCAGGACAAATGGCAGGTAGAAATTGCGTTCTCCTGAATCGGGTGAAGAAAAGGAAAGTAAAAGCAAAAAGGTAAATGTGATGCCTATGCCAATTAAAATGATGGTCTTGGGATTGGCCCCTCTGGTTAATAAATTT
>Ga0207067_10257_pt1 | contig 15808 bp, 11 predicted proteins | sample Alteio_BWMinCont_25_FD_153484 | JGI IMG/M metagenome (GOLD analysis project Ga0207067, IMG submission 153484) | Enriched cells from forest soil in Barre Woods Harvard Forest LTER site, Petersham, Massachusetts, United States -... | ecosystem: Environmental > Terrestrial > Soil > Temperate forest >...
GGAGCCGGTGGAGCGGGTGGAGCAGGTGGTTTGATTGGTCCATGCCCCAATAGTTTTGGAGGAGCAGGCGGTGCCGGTGGAGCAGGAGCACAAGGTGGTAACGGAGGTGCCGGTGCTTCTGGAATAAGTGCTCAAATAAGCCAAAACGCCGGCCCCTTAGTTACGAATCTTGGAATAAACGGAGTTCCGGGAAACCCACCGGTAATTAGCGTCATTAGCAGTGGCTGTACAAGCTCAGAAGTCGTATTCACTTCTGCAACCAGTGGCACCTGGAATTTCGGTGCTGGCGCAAGCCCTGCAACAGCAACTGGAACGGGACCCTTCTCAGTATATTATTCAACACAGGGCAGAAAAAGTATAGTCTTAAGCGGAACCACTTTTACAGACTACCTTAATATTTTTCAGCCAGGCCCTGCCGCATCCCCCATCACCTTGTCTCCAGCTGCAATAACAGCAGGTTGCCCCAATACCTTTACTACTACCATGCCCGGGACAAATTATCAATGGATTTTTGGTACGCATGCGGTCACCGATACAGTGCAAGGTGCAGCTCTCCTGACAACTCCAAATGTTTACTTTACTGCTCCTGGGTCCTATACCGTTCATCTGTATGTAACCACCGTTTGTTGCGGTAAAGTACTTGACTCTGTAATAGTAACAGTACTTCCCAATGGATCCAACCTTACCCTCACTTCAGTACCAACAACCATCTGCCAGGGCGCTTCTGCAACGTTTACGGCAAACCCCGCAACCTATTTGGGATATGACTTTTTTGTAAATAACGGATCAGTGCAAACCGCAGCTGGAAACACCTATACGACAACAAGTCTGAATCCGGGCGATAGTGTATGGGCCATGGGCCTTATCAATGCTACCTGCTTTACAAATCCGAGTCCGGCAATAAAACCTGCGATAAATCCAATTCCGATAGTCACCCTCAGTTCCGCTCCGGCTACCACCATCTGTGCCGGACAATCAGTAACATTTGCTGCTGTCCCTGCAGGCTTTGCCAATTATCAATTTTTCAATGGAGCGACTTCTGTTCAGAATTCAGTAGCGAATGCATATACAACTTCTGCATTGGCACCTGGTAACAGTATAACGGTTGTGGGAAATAATGGTTGCCCCAGTTTGCCAAGTGCTCCGCTTGTGATAACGGTAAACCCCTCCCCGAATATGACCCTGACAAGTTCTGCTGCTGCTAACAGCATCTGTGTCGGAGCAAATATAACCTTCACTGCATCTCCTGCAGGAAACACCAATTACCAGTTCTTTAACGGTGCGACTTCGCTTCAGAGCTCGGCATTAAATACCTTTTCAACAACAGCATTGACGGCGGGAAACAGCATTACAGTAGTCGCGACAAATGCAGCTGGTTGTCCCGGGCCGGCCAGCACCCCACTTGTTATAACTGTAAGTCCGGTTCCGGCAGCCACATTAACCTGCTCAGCACCTGGCAACCAGATTTGTGCCGGAGCGAATGTGACCTTCACAGCTTCTCCCGCAGGAAATACAAATTATCAATTCTTTGATGGCGCCACTTCAATTCAGACAGGAGCATCTGCAACCTTTTCAACAACTACGCTGACAGCAGGAAATAGTATAACAGTCCTGCCATCTGATGGAGGCTGCATAGGAACAGCCAGCAGTGCCCTTGCCATTACCATAAACCCCCAGCCACAAATTACCTTCAGTACTGTCAATGCCAGCTGCAATCAAAGCAGCGGCTCTGCCACCGCAACGGTAAGCAATGGCGCTTCACCATTCACGTATAGCTGGAGTACAGGACCCACAGCACAAACACTGGCAGGAGTTGCTGCCGGAACCTATACAGTCAGTGTCACCAACACAAATGGATGTGTGAAAGACTCCTCCGTTGCAGTTGTCAACAACAGTATGCCAGTCCTCGCCTTAAGTTCACATACAAACATTGCCTGCAATGGGGCAGCCACAGGCTCTGCCACAGTGTCCGTAACCGGCGGCAGCCCAAACTATACCTACAGCTGGAGCAATGGCGCTACAACCATCACTACTGCCCTGACCAACCAGATACCTAATCTCACCGCAGGAACATGGTCGGTCACACTCACCGATGCCAATACCTGTTCACAGCAGATAACAGTCACCCTCACCCAGCCTCCCAAACTCACTGCGGTTGCGACTTCCAAAAAGGTCTGTGGAATTGACAGCGCCACAGCGACCGTTATTGCCAAAGGAGGCACAGGAGTCTATACCTATTCCTGGTTGCCTTCCGGGGGAAGCGCACAAACTGCAACAGGACTCTCAACAGGTATTTATACATGTGTAGTAGCCGATTCAAGTGGCTGTCTCCGGGACACTACGGTAAAGGTTGTAGCAGACAGTATCCCCAAAGCCTTTGCGGGCGATTCTGTAACCATGGGATACGGCAGCACCACGATATTGCCCGGAAGCGGAGGCAAAACATATCTTTGGAGCCCTTCAGCCGGATTAAGTTGTACCACTTGTCCCAATCCGGTAGCCTCACCTTTCACCACCACCACCTATATACTCACTGTCACCAGCGACAGCGGCTGCGTCTCAACCGCGAATGTGACAATTGTCATTACCTATGACTGCGGTGAGGTATTCGTGCCCAACGGATTCTCCCCTAATGGCGACAGAGAGAACGATGTAGAATGTGTATATGGACGGTGCATAGAAACGATGTATTTCGCAATCTATGACCGTTGGGGAGAAAAAGTATTTGAAACCTCGGACCCCAAACAATGCTGGGACGGAACATTCCGTGGCCAGCTCATGAACACAGCTAGCTTCGTCTATTACCTGAATGCAAAACTAGTAACCGGAGAAACCGTAAATAAAAAAGGAAACATAAACTTAGTGAGATAGAAATTGTGTTAATAGATCATTTATAGAGTAGGCAAACAAAGGAAATGCTAAGCATATCATGAGCGCATATAAAATTCGGCTTACAATCCACAGCTTCTTGCTATGCACAATCAGCATTGCAACAGCGCAGGATGTGCATTTCTCTCAATTTACCATGTCCCCATTGACAACAAACCCAGCCCTTGCAGGAGCGCAAAATGATATACAGGCAATAGCCAACTACAAAAACCAATGGCTCAGCGTGGCAGCTCCCTATACAACGATGGCATTTTCCTACGACATGAGATTGACAAGTGCTAAATCCCAGAGAGGATTTTGGGCGGCAGGAATAAATATATACGATGACAAATCCGGGGATGAGCAATTAAGCCTTCTTCAGGCCAACTTATCCCTGGCATACCACATCCGTCTGGATGAGTACAACACGATAGGTGCCGGATTTCAGGGAGGATATGCACAGCACAGTATCAGCTATGGAGGCCTGCAATGGGGAAATCAATACAATGGCAGCATCTATGATTCAGGATTACCATCCGGAGAGCCTAACGGAGGAGGCGTTGCCCGTTCCTATATAGATGCAGGAGCCGGTGTATTATGGGTTTACAACAATACCTCAGGAAAGGAAAAGGTCACTGACAACCATGATTTCACAATGAACATAGGCGCATCCATATTTCATCCCCAGCAACCGGAATATTCATTATACAATGACGGCGAAGTACTCTACAGGAAATTTGTTGTTCATGGCGATGCCCGCATTAGTATTCCCAATAGCAACATGGCCTTGGTTCCGGGTTTTATATATACCAGGCAACAGAATACACAGGAGATTTATGCTGGTTCACTGCTTCGGTTTAAATTTGTGCAGGAAAGCAAAACCACCGGCTACTATAAAATATCAGCCTTCTCCTTCGGTGCCTATTATCGGGCCGCCGACGCACTATCAGCAGTCCTCATGTTGGAAATTGCAAATTTTGCCTTAGGCATGAGTTACGACATCAATTTGTCCCCCTTACAAACGGTTAGTGGGCTGAGAGGAGGCTTTGAAATCTCCCTCAAATACCTTGCGGCAAACACCTCTTTAAAGAGGTCCAAATCCTTTTTTCACCCCGCCAGCCAAACCCAATAACTATTCTGGGATTCCTTCCCCTCACATTGCATTTAGAGTATAGTACCTCAGGCATTTTTATGATCTTCAGCACAAACAAAAGTCACTCCTGTTTTTCGCACTTTTTGTAAAAGACCCAATTAATCCTCTTTGCACAATGAAGCTTCCGGGAAGGGCACAATTCGTTTTTGGAATGTCTCTATAGGTCTGCCAAAATGGACCTTTTGTGGCTCATAGGTTCGCCAAAATGGACGTATGAGAGCGTCAGAAAAGGGGCTTATTTGCACAACCAAAATTTATCCCCAAATTCTGCCCAAGCAATTTTTATTAAAATAAATTTGCAATATTAAATTAATGTTCTACATTTGTACTGTACTAATAAACTAATACACTATAAAATGATTGAACTAAAACACCTAAACTTTACCTACAGCAAAGGAAAGAGGCTGTTTAATGATTTGGATCTTTCGCTACAGCCAGGAACAATTTATGGCCTTCTTGGAAGAAATGGAGCAGGAAAATCCACATTACTTAAACAGATATGCGGCATGTTATATCCCGACAGCGGGGAATGCAAAGTATTAGGTTTTGAGGCCGGTGAAAGACTCCCCAATGTGCTTCAGGATATCTATTTGGTTCCTGAGGAATTTGAATTACCGGAAATCAGCCTGAAGAAATACGCAAAAATGAATGCAGTATTTTATCCAAAGTTTGATCCCGGCATGTTAAGCAACTTACTCAAAGAATTTGAACTCAGGGAGGAAGAGAAGCTTTCACAATTGTCTTACGGGCAGAAAAAAAAGTTTCTCATTGCTTTCGCGCTGGCAACCAATGCAAGGATTTTAATTCTGGATGAACCCACCAATGGATTAGACATCCCTTCAAAAAGTCAGTTCAGAAAAATAATAGCATCCCGTCTGGATGAAAACAGAATTCTGGTTATTTCAACCCATCAGGTAAGGGATCTGGAAAACCTGATAGATACCATAGTCGTATTGGAAGAAGGCAAAATTATTTTTAACAGAAACGTTGCCGAAATTTCAAAAAATCTCACAATTGAAAAAGGCACAGGTATAGAAAGTCAGCCAGGCATTGTGAAAAATACAAGCGGAGAAGAAACAAAAATAGACTTCGAACTGTTATTTAACGAAGTAATAAAAAACAGCGAACGTATAAACGAAATTTTTAGCAATTATATAGACAAGTAACACACAAGCAAAACACAAAACGTTTACAAAATGGAAAACAGATTCAGCGTACCCCGGATGTTAAACTTCATGCGAAGGCAGGCAGCATTAAATTTTAGTTCCCTAATGATAGCAGCGGGGGCAGTATTTGGAGCACTTCTCGTGATCTCCTTGCTTGTAGGCTATTTTGGTCCTCAAAACATACCCAACCTGATTAATGTATATTTAGTCACATTTTTCATTTGTGGATTGGTCTTTACAGCAAGAATATTTGCCGAACTGCACATTCCTCAGAAGAGCTATGCATGGCTGACATTACCTGTTTCAACAGGAGAAAAATTCTGGGGATCCTGGTTATTATCCTCCCCTGTTTTTATCCTGTTGTTTTTCGCAGTATGCTCCTTTCTTTATTTCATTGCCTGTATAACGGGAAACAGTATAGATGCCTACACTCAGATGTTTAGTAAAAGCGTAGGAAAAGCCATCGCAACCTTTGTAGTTATACAATCCATATTTTTCCTTGGCGCAGTTTATTTCAGGAACAATAACTTCATGAAAACAATATTTGCATTGTTTCTCATAGCAACTGTTTTGTCAGTTTATAGTGGGACGCTCACCTGGCTGTTCTGGAACGGGCAAGGTCAGATGAATTTAAATATAAACAGCAGTGACATGATTGGTAATTCAGGCAGGATAATAAGCTTTGCATTCTGGTTCCTGCTCGGCCCATTCATGCTATTGGTAAGTTACTTTAGACTAAAAGAAAGACAGGTATAGAGCGCACAGCAAAAAAATAATTAATTAAGCATGGAATTCAAAGACAATCAGGCCATTTATCTCCAGATAGCAAATCATTTTTTTGAGAATATTTTGCAAAAAAAGTGGAATGCCGGAGAGAAAGTTCCTTCAATAAGGGAGTTGGCAATACAATTCGAAGTAAATCCCAATACCACCATGCGCACATTTGGTTATTTGCAGGACAAAGGAATTATTTTTAATAAGAGAGGCCTGGGATATTATGTCACAGAGGACGGGTATAAAAAAGTGGTGGAAATAAAAGCGGAACATTTTATTAACGAAGAATTACCTGCCGTCTTCAGGAACATGAAACTGCTTGGCCTTGGCCTTGAAGACATCCAACGGTTTTATGAAAAAAATAACAAGACTAAATAGCCCATTCAATCATTTAATTCCCATTAAACAATAACGAGAACTAAAATCAAAGAAAATGAACACAAAAACAAGTAATAAACTTCTGCTGGGCCTGTTTGCAGTCATTTTGATAACAGCAACAGTTTTTATCGGATACGCAAAACACTACTCAAACAAATCATTCATCGCCGCAAGTGGAGATATAGTAACAGAGCAAAGGCCCGTAGAATCCTTCAGCAGGATAGTTGTAAAGGGAAACATAAAAGTAATTCTGACAACACGTTCCCAGGCTGCACTGGAATTAAAGGGAGACAAAAATCTGTTGAAGAATATTCAGACAACAGTAAAAGATGGAGAGTTACTGATACAATTGCCCTTCAAAACAGAATCAGACCAGATAATAGAGGCCAAAGTCAGCACTGTTAGTATTGAAGCATTGGATTTCTCAACAGGTTCTTCCATTGTAAGCACAGACAGTATCGTTTCAAAAAAGTTGAATTTGAGCTTCACTACCGGTGCAAGCGGCAAGTTGAATATAGAGAGCGGAGAAACACAACTGGATTGTTCAACAGGAGCGGAGACAGAACTAAAGGGGTCCACCGGAACCTTTCAACTTGCAGCCTCCACCGGGTCCATTGTAAAAGCCGGAAATTTTTCAGCCCACAATGGAAGCATAGAAGGAAATACCGGCTCAGAGATTAGTACAAATATCAGCGATGAAATAGAAGTCTCCATGAGCACAGGAGCAACCGCAAAAAACAAAGGAAATCCGCGGGAAAAGAGAATGGACTTGTCCACGGGTGGAACATTCAGTAAAAAGTAATTCGTCCCTTAGTATACAACTTATCTGGGATTAATAAAATTGCAAACATGGATAATTCGGAAATAATAGATTCTGTAGGGGAATTTCATAAGACATTCGGACATCCGATTCTAGACAAGCCTGAAATCCCGTCTTCAGATAGATGTAAATTGAGGGTTTCATTGATACGGGAGGAATTGGAAGAATTGGAAAAAGCGATTGAAAATAGTGATCTCGTTGAAGTTGCAGACGCCATGTGTGACCTGCAATATGTCCTGGCTGGGGCAATTTTAGAGTTCGGCCTCGGCAATAAATTCTTGCCCTTATTCAGGGAAGTTCAAAGGTCTAACATGAGCAAAGCATGTAATTCAATGCAGGAGGCCAAGGAAACTATAAAATTCTACAAGGAGCAAAATAATACGGATTGTGTATGTAAGGAAGTCGGGAATAAATTTCTTGTTTACAGGCTTGCAGACAATAAAATAATGAAATCAATTTACTACTCCCCCGCAAATCTGAAACCCCTGATTTAACTGACGGCGTGTTTCACTTTTTTCGTTTGGTGGGCAATACAGGATTCGAACCAGTGACCCCTACCTTGTCGAGGTAGTGCTCTAAACCAACTGAGCTAATTGCCCTTTTTTATCAAAAAGATATTAAGGATAGCAAAGGTTGCGATTTTTTTCTGAAAAACAGAAACAGACATTGCATATCTTAGCGACAAACAATAAACGTAATCTCGCAGCAACAATGAAAAATTTTCCTTTATTATTTCCCGCTCTGTTACTTACAACATTCATAAATGCCCAATCCTGTTGTCAAAAGCCGGATGGAATGGCCTTATTTGCAACAAATGCCAAATTCATAGCCTCACATGAAAACCCTATCCCTTTTAACTTTCAGCCGGACAAGGGCAAAATGATCACTTTTAAAGCCGGTGATAAAGAGGGAAATGCCTATGCGGTCCTTTCCGGTAAAAAGACGGATAAGGTGGTTTTGATGTTTCATGAATGGTGGGGCCTGAACGATTATATCAAAAAGGAAGCGGAATCCCTTCAGAAGGAATTGGGCGACGGGGTGGATGTCTATGCGGTTGACTTATATGATGGACAGGTGGCAACGGAAAGAGAGAAGGCAAGCGCTTTGATGAGTGGACTGAAACCGGAACGCGCTTCTGCAATTATCAACGGCTTATTGGCGAACATAGGGAAAGATAAAAAAGTAGCTACGATTGGCTGGTGCATGGGTGGGAGTTGGTCTTTGCAGGCCACACTGCTTGCTTTTAGACAAGCGGCCTGCGTTATGTATTATGGTTTTCCGGAAAAGGATCCGGAGAAATTAAAAGGCCTTAAAACGGACATACTTTTTTTGCAGGCTATGCAGGACGGTTTTATAACTCCTTCGGTAGTAACTCAATTCTCAGAGGATATTAAAAAGCTAGGCAAAAGTATTACAATCAAGCAATACAATGCGGACCACGCTTTTGCAAATCCCAGCAATCCTAAGTTCAACAAGGAGTTTGCTGCTGACGCTCATAAACTTGCTTTGGCTTTTCTGAAAAAGGGTCTTGGGGTAGAGTAATCCGGCTTGTTAAACTTTTTATTTTTTCAAACCTTGTGACGATGGTAACGCCTTCTACTGAATCATTTGCCGTCTTTAGGAGGAATGGGTGGATTCATAATACCGCTTACCTTATATAGGTCCATCATGCCAAATCCTCCCATTCTGTCGGAAGCAAAATAGCCATGTTTTTGATCCGGGGTGATCACAAAAGTGATGTCATCAGACGGACTATTAATCGGGAACCCCATATTCTTAGCTTCCGACCATTTAGCATCCTTAAAGCTGCTCATGAAAATATCATAGCCTCCCATCCCAACTCTGCCCTTTGATGAGAAATACAATACGGAGTCAGCAAAATCAAAAAAAGGATAATCATCATCTTCTTTTGTATTTACCTGAGGTCCCAGATTTTCCGGGTTACTCCAGATGCCTCCTGCTTTTTTAACAGATTTATACAGGTCAAGTCCTCCAAATCCTCCTTGCCGGTCACTGGAGAACAACATGGTATTCCCATCCGGGGAAATATAGACATTAGGTTCATTTGCAGCATGATTGTGAATGTCATTTTTCTTTTCAATTTCCTTGGGCGTTAAAAAGACGCCCGAGTAAAATTCGGAATACATTATTTTATTTTTCGAATAAAAATAGAGTTTTTTATTATCAGAGGAAAGCTGCAAAGCTCCCTCGTGTTCCTTGGTGTTAAAGTTGGAGGATAGTGGACCAGCTTTTGTAAAGGATGTATCCGCAACCTGGGAGCTATAAATGTCCTCAAAATAATCATTGTCCGCAGCAAGCTTTTTACCGGCATTCTCAGGACTTCTTCGGGTAAAAAAGAGAATAGAATCATTTGTGGCAATAACCGGTGCATATTCCGAATAGATCGTGTTTACATTTCCTCCGGCATTTTTGACAACAATATTAGAAAATCCGGCAATCTGAGCCTTGGCGAACTCACAGCCTGCAATTTCCCTGTTTACCTTTTCAATTACGTCCGCCCTGATATTTTTATCCTCCGTTTCATCCTGTTGAACAAAATCAGAAAATTTCTTATAAAATTCCAGCGCCTGATCATATTTGCCTTCCTGATGATAGAAATTAGCAAGCATAAAGAATGCTTCGAACCGGTTTTCGGACAGTTTAATATATCTTTCCAGATAAGGCTTGGCATCCATTTTGTTTCGCCCCTCAAGAAAAATACAATAGGCAATCCGGTACAGTACTTCGGGGTGAACTAAAGAATCCGGCCTGGTCTTGGCATACTCCAGATAAGCAGTAAGGGCTCTGTTAAAATCACTTTCATCAAACAAGGCATTTGCCTTTTTCAGGTCAGGAACATAAATAGTGTTCTGAGCTACACAAAGCACCGACATCCCAAGGATCATTGTAACAAGCAATGATTTTAGTCCAAAATTCATCCGTCAAAGATATATTTTTATCTAAACTATCGACTAATACCTTACAAAATTGTGCAGGTAATGCGCAGAATTAATATTATTGGTCGTGTAAATACTCCCAGGCTGATTTACAAGCCTTTAGCCCATCCAAATAGTTGAGAAATGACATATAAAAAGGATGATTGGCAAGAGTTGCACTATCGCCAATAAGAACAAGTTTTTTCCTGGCCCTTGTAAGTGCCACATTCATTCTGCGAATATCACTTAAAAAACCAATTTCCTTCATTCCATTACTTCTAACCATGCTTATATAAATCACATCCTTTTCCTGTCCCTGAAATCCATCAATGGTTTTAACGGCAGTCCGTGGCAAATGATTTATCAATTCCTCATCCGCGCCTATGAGTGTGCTTAAATACTGAACCTGTTCCTTATAAGGCGAAATGACCCCAATTGTAAGGCCATCCCCTTTATTATTTCCTGTTTTTTTGTTGCCAAACAGTTTTTTTTCTTCCTCTCTAATTTCCTCTCTAATTTCCCCTCCAATTTCCCCTCCAATTTCCCCTCCAATTTCCCCTCCATAATTATTAGCATAATATTGCCTCAATAAGAATTTCAGGTGCTTCACAACTAAATCCCCTTCCTCAGGATTGGAAATACTTAAGCTCTCCGGATTGATAATCTCATCAAATCCACAACCGGCAGTATCAATAAACTCAATAGCCGTATTCAACAGTTGTTTATCCGGATCCCGGCTTAACGATGCGTCTTTCACCGAATCATCTGCCCGTAAAAGCCCCCGATAAAATTTCGTATTTGAAAATTGCATGATATCCCTGTGCATCCTGTATTGGGTATTCAGCATCACCGAACAATTTTTAATTCCCATACATCGCTCAAAGAGCGTATCCCCAAGCCCCTCCGCATCCGCTTTTTTTGATTTGACAGTAGGGGGCAATTGAAAATGGTCACCGGCAAAAACGACCCTGTCACAACGGGTAATAGGAATCCAGCACATAGGTTCCAAAGCCTGCGCTGCTTCATCTACAAATAAGGTGCTGAAATGCCTGTCCCTCATAATACGGCCGGCCGACACAACAGGAGTACATGCAATAACCTGAGCCCTGTCAAATTGCTCCTCCAGAATAGATTCTTCCAGTACCCGGGCATCCTTGAGAATATTTTTGGCCTCCGCATAATATGCCTGTCGCTGGGCCCGCTCCTCCTTGCCAAACACACGTTTATATTTTCCCGCCATCCGGAAATATTCAGCCGCCGTCTTACGGTAATTTTTCAAATCCTTAAAAGAAGGATGAGCAGCAACTTTCGCATCCAGCGTATTCATTAACACCTCCTCCGAAACCCGGGCCGGATTTCCCAATCTCAGCACATTGATCCCCTCCCGGAACAATTTTTCCGTCAGCACATCAACAGCTGTATTACTGCTGCTGCATACCAGAACCTGTTTCTCGTCTTGCAAAGCCCTTCTGATAGCCTGCACAAGAGTTGTAGTCTTACCCGTACCGGGAGGGCCATGAATAACCGCAATGTCTTTAGCGGAAACAATTTTTTCAATCGCTTCATTCTGGGATTGGTTTAAACCAGCGACCCATATAGGTTTTTGATATTCAAACTCAGGCAATTTTATGCCATATATCACATCCCGCAAATGAGCAAGCCGTGAATGCGAAGCCGTAATAACTTTATTCAAGGCCACATTCATTTCCCTGTACCCCGCTTCATCAAACAATAAATTAACACCCAACTTACCATCCTCACACCAGTCCGGCAACTCATCCACCGTCAGCATCATCCGTATTTTATTTGGACCAAGCATCTTAATGATTCCGTTCAGCGGTTCCACCTCCGGATAGGTATTTGAAAAAAGAGCAGCCGATTTCCCACCCGATAACAAATGTGGTTCATTGTGATTGGTAGTCCGCTCCACATCAATAGCAAGATACTCACCCAGACCAATTTCCACATTGGAAATCACCACCGGGAACCAGGTGACCCCGTTAGCTTTACGATAATTAATATTATTTCGGGAAAAGCGTTGCCGGTATTGCTCAAAATCCTCATCCCGCTCAAGCTTCAGCAAGTAAGGTAAGCGCGACAACCTTTCAATACCCTCAGCCATCATCTTGCCTTCAGCCATCACATTTTATAGGTGATAATCATCACCAGGTAGCCATGCTTTTTTTTAGGGTTGGCAATCTTGGGAATTGAATATTCAATATAATATACACCCGTCTTAGGCGGCTGAAAGATCCAGAAGCAATTTCCAATACCCTCCTCCGTATCGTAAATCTTCTTTCTATTCTTGGCACTTGCCGGTTTATCATAGACATTAACCAGCACATCCCCCTCCAGATCAGAAGAACAGAAAATGATTTTATATTTCGACGCCTTATACGTAACAAACTCAATAGGAATAACCTGAGAATTATCAGTATAATCAAACGGCGTAGTCTCATAGCTGTCATACAAAAAGTCCCCCATATTTTGCATGCATTTATCCACCATTTTTTTTGCCTTAAGCGACTGCCCGGAAGCAGAAGTAAAAGCAAGCAAAGCCCCAAAACAAAAAAGCAGAACAGACAAGTGTTTTCTAAGCTGCAACATATTCACAGGTCATATCATCGCAAATGTATAAAAACCGCATCTAAAAATCAGTATATTTGCACCAAGGGGGATTAGCTCAGCTGGCTAGAGCGTTTGCATGGCATGCAAGAGGTCACCGGTTCGACTCCGGTATTCTCCACGAATTAAATCCGTAAGTAGCTAACTAAAAGCATCTTACGGTTTTTTAATGTACAGTTTAGTCCATATATAGTCCAGAGGTATTGTTTTCCATTCAGAGGAGAATACCTCGACTCTCGACTGTTTTACCCGTTTTAATTTCCACCGGATTCCAGGAGCCTGACTAAAAGAGATAATATCAAGATCCTATGGCTATCCTCCCGTTTGGAACTTCATAAGTGATAAGGAAAGCCACTACAACTACTACAACTCCCCCTGTTCACTTCAATGATTCCTTTGGTTTTAAATGTCAGGGCCCATCCTTATGTAGTATTCTATAGCTACACCTACTATTGAAGCCGTGGAAAGAGATAAGGAAGGCCATGATAACTTCCCTGCTCAGGATTTCAAAAGAGTTTAAGAGTGATATGATAACTAACCGGTTCTCATAAGAGTTTTAGTGGATCAAGTGAAATAAAGCTGGTAGAAGCTTAGGATTGTATACTTATGGGAGCAGCTGGGGTAAACCCGGATAATTCAGATCAGATCAGTTCAGTTCAGGGTAAGTCACCTGATTTGTTATTTCAGGTACGTTGGAGTTCTCTGTTCTGCTGGTGATAAGTTTGCTGATGGTATGCGCCTGCATGTTTTCTTCTGGGAAGGGCTTCATGAGTTCCTGTATATCTGCTTCTGTTAATCCAGGGGTAAGCCAGTTCCTTTCTGTTTCCCGGCTGAATAGTAACGGCATTCGCTTTTTTACGTTATGTATTTTAGCCATCTGGGGGGCCACTTAGTAAAAATCATTGCTTCGTATTTAACTATTTAAACCATTATTTATTTGACAATTATAGTTTACCTACTTTTGCATTTAATTGGAGCGTTGTATGTTATGTAGGTCAATCCTATTCCTCGGCAATAATTTGTGGATGGCCTGGTGATAATTGGGCGCTAACAAAAGGAAACACCATAACTCATGAAGCAGGTCATGCATTATCGCTTTCACATGTATATAATGGAACTCATCAAAATCCAGATGGATCATGGTTTTATGATGCAACGCCAGCTATTTGCATAAATACTAGTACAGATTATTTAAGTTTAAGTAATTCTTATGATTATTTAGATGACTTATATGGTATAGTTCCTGCTACTGGTTGTCCCTCCATAACCGAAATATGGAATGGAGGTGCTGCTCAGGGGCAAGATAATAATTTAATGAGCGGGGCAGGAAATAATACTAATGTGACTCCAGAACAAACTGGACTAATGCAGAGAGCTCTATCCTTTTTAACTGTGAGGAATTATGTGAAAGCGCCATGGGCAATTTCAAGCGATATCAGGTATGTCAGAGGCTCTCAGGACTGGGATTTTGACATTCGCTTATATCAATACCTTTCTGTTGGAAGTACTTCTTCGCTAACGGTGGATTGTGCTCTCGACTGTGGTCCACTTACAGTTACTCCTGGAGGAACTCTTAGTGTCCCTATAGGTGCTACAATGATCAGCAGGTCGGTTCCTTAACAAATGCGTGTCACTATTTCAGCCATAGGAATCTGTGTTATATTGTTGTAATTTTAGTACACTGAGCTAAATAAACCTTCGGATTATGAATAAGATGTTTCCTTGGTTTTTTATTCTACTGGTTTTTGCCACAGAAATAGGGAGAGCTCAGTTCACCGTCTTGCACGATTTCTTTGGTTCAAATGGAAATGCCCCTTTGGGAAATTTAACAATTGCAGGAAATAGACTATTTGGGATGACTGAGCAAGGGGGCATTAATGTTGAAGGAAATATATTTTCAATGAATTTAGATGGTACAGGATATAAGGATATATATGATTTCAATGGCACAAATGGATCATCACCTTGGGGTTCATTAACACTTTCGGGTAATGTTCTTTATGGAATGACTCAAACTGGTGGGACAAGTGGTGCAAATAATGATGGAGTAATATTTTCAATTGATACTGATGGAACACATTATACCGTGCTTCTTAATTTCAATGACTCAAACGGTAATAGGCCAAGAGGTTCACTAGTACTTTCAGGAAATGTGCTCTATGGAATGACGGGATATGGTGGAAAAAATAGTATAGGCAATATTTTTTCAATTAACACTAATGGCTCAGGGTATAAAGATATGCTTGATTTCAGCGGAGGGAATGGAGGTGGTCCTTTAGGCTCATTAATTATTTCCGGCAACGTACTTTACGGAATGACAAGTGGTGGTGACTCTAGTAAGCGAGGTTGTGTTTTTTCAATTCATTCTGATGGAACAAGTTATTTAAAATTACACGCTTTTGATAGTATTAATGGTTCAGTTCCTTATGGGGATTTAACTTTATCCGGAAATGTTTTGTATGGGATGACTTTAGAAGGTGGAATAAACAACATTGGAACTGTCTTTTCCATAAATACTGATGGAACAGGGTTTAAAAAGATTCTTGATTTCAATGGATCAAATGGAAGTTCTCCAACTGGAAATTTGACGATGGTTGGTAATCTATTATGTGGGATGACCTGGCAAGGCGGAGTATATCAAAATGGATGTATCTTTTCTATCAAAACTGACGGCACTAATTATAATAAATTATACGATTTCGATGTAACGAGTGGAAATTTGCCACAGGGGTCGTTGACTCTTTCTGGAAACATTCTATATGGGATGACTCAATATGGTGGAGATACTAATGTTTTTATACCTGAAGGATTTGGGGTGGTTTTCAGTTATGCACTTCCTTCTGGGACTGGCATAAGTGAAATAAAAGATAATAATATGCAATTAAATATTTTCCCTAATCCAGCCAGCTATAATGTTTATGTAAAGGCAATCCTGAACGAGAGAGCTTCGTTGCAGATGTTTGATATTACCGGAAAATTAATGCTTACCAAATTTATAGAAAATGGCAGGTCAACTGTCGATCTCAGCAATTTGGCTCCAGGGGTTTATACTGTTAGTTTGATGGGTGCAGAAGAAAGGGTAAATAAA
>Ga0207067_10252_pt2 | contig 15718 bp, 17 predicted proteins | sample Alteio_BWMinCont_25_FD_153484 | JGI IMG/M metagenome (GOLD analysis project Ga0207067, IMG submission 153484) | Enriched cells from forest soil in Barre Woods Harvard Forest LTER site, Petersham, Massachusetts, United States -... | ecosystem: Environmental > Terrestrial > Soil > Temperate forest >...
TTGTTCGGCTGATGCGGCTGATGCAGCGCTTTGCGCGGGAGAGGTAAGGGTCCCCGCAAGCTGAACAAATTGATGAAGTCCACCCTGTAAAATAATATAACTTAAATAAGGAACACTAAGGGTTAAATATCCTGCTAAAGCATAGGTATCATTTGAAAAGTTTTGTAATCCTAAATTTGTAAAGATACTCAGTCCTTTATCTGCAACTCCTTCATGAACAGATTCTGTGGTAGATACAGTAACAATTGAAGCGATATAATTTAAAATTGCGTAAAATGGAGGCCAAAACTGAATCCAAATGACAGAAAAAACCCAATTCATCATGATTTTTATCCCGCTTGGCAAGAGAGAGAGTGGTAAAATGAAGAGAAATGATGCATAAATTATCGCTTCAAAAACACAACGGAAAATGACAACACCTTTACCAGCTAAAAATCCTGCAGATTGGTAAGTCGATCCCTGCTGTAAATAGGCTCTTTCCTGAGCAAATTGTTTACTACTGAATTGATCTGACAACACATTGATCATGAGTTGCTGACTAATGAGTTGCTGACTCTCCTGCTTAATCTTCGTTAAAGCTTGAAACGTGAGGGGTAAATTCTTTCCAATTTCTTGCTTGGCATAATAAGCCTTTTCCTTATCAAAAAGAGGTTGAAATTTCTCTAAAACTTGTCGACAATTTAAGTACTCACACTGTTCTTTAGATTTTCCAGTCTGCGCAATTGGTGGGCAGTAATGAATCATTCCCAATGTAGAGGTGCGTTCCTTAAGAAACCTCCATAGATCAGTTGAATTCTTAAGTTCATCCAAAGAATATCTTCCCAACGCTAAATCATACAGGACGCATTGTTTAGAAAATTCTTTTAAATCTTTTTGAAGATCTGGGTTTGTTAATTGAAACCTCTTAAAATCTAAAGCTGTTTCTGCACCAAAAATTAAACCGGTCTTACTATATTTAACATCGTCAACGGTGTGCATTGCTGTTTCAACACCTGAGGTGATATAATACCCAAGTGAACTCGTGATTTCAGCGAAATGAGCGAGTAATCGCGGCACGTGATCAACTTTATAAATTTTAGCCCCTTGTAATTCATCCTGAATATGTATCGTCGTTGAAGGAATGACAAAGATGGAATAGATAAATAGAAATGGAATAAAAGAATGAGTCAGAAATTGATCAAAAGCTAAATTGCTTAACATTTTGCAAGCGGCAAAACCAAGGCCTAAGGAAGCGCAGATGACCATTAATGGCCCCACAATTCCTCCATTTCCTGATAACATGGAAATTGCCACAAATACTTTTTGAAGAATTTCTCCTCCCCCATAAGTGTGAATTGTCAAATCGGAAAATGAAGCTAGAAAAATATTTATCATCACTCGCTCCTAAAATAAAATCACTTGTGAGGCAATTTTTTGTTCAAGGGTGTCAATTTTATGCATGAGTTGGTTCTCTGCTTCTAGGCGCTGGTAATTACGTTCTTCATACCGAGAGACAAATCCTTCTACTCGATCAAGTTCTTCGATAAAGCTTTTGATATCAAAGTCATACATTTGCCCTCTTTCGAGCTGAATGGCGGCTAGTCGCATTGTTCCAATGATCTCCCTTAAATACTGGATAAGCATTTCAGTCCCCACAATATCTGCAACTTCATAGAGGCTCACAGGACTCGTTTGTCGCTGATAGGCTGTTAAAATATTGACAATCTTAAAAAGAGGAAGTCTCGATTTTGATAAAAGATCGATTTCTTCGTTCGATAGAGCAGTGTCGGCTAGGATCTTTTGTTGAATCGCAGAAAGAGCCTGCTTAATGCGACCTTTCCAGGATTGTCCAGGAGAAATAGTGAGATCTTGCATGACAATTGAAAGGCAACTTTTTTTATCTTTACCCATACATTGATAGATTTTCGTTGTCCCCCCTTCCAAAAGAATTTGCAGAAAAGATTCATCATAAACTCTAGATGGCCAGTGCTCTATAGTTGATGTTTCTTTATTGCGTACAATAATTGTCCCGGTTAAACTCATGATTTCTTCAGCAAATTTTTTATTGTCTTCCTTAGCAAGAAATGGCTGCTTCTGTATGGCTTTCCAGGCTAAATTGTATTCGTCTAATAACATGTCGTTGTAAATGGGATTTTTTGCCATTTCTTTCATCGTATCGGCAAAATCACCTGGCTCAGAGCATTGGTGCCGTGCATCGAGGTAGCTAGAAGCAAATCTTCCGCTTTTTGCTGATCGACAAATTTGCTGTTTAGCCGCCGTTCTTCTTGGCCATACAGAGCCAACAATACCTGTGGCCACGTCGCAACTATTGATTCCAATGGAATTTACATTGTTTGCCCAGGTTTCCATCTGCTTCATTGTACTTGCAATCGTGGGGGAAACTGTTTCGATTCCCAACATAAAAGCATATCCTTGAGCATCGCTGGCAATGTTTTTTAAAGCTGTAATAAACTGATTGTGGCTAATAAAACTAATTCCGCCCGAAAAAATATCAATCCCTCCACAACCTGCTTCGAATTTTGGTAGACTGATATTCACAAACTTTGTATCCGTCACTGAATTGCGGACGCTAACACCCCCTCCTGTCATGTAACCCGCTCGTTGTGAATAATAAATTTCGTTTTTGTCTACATGCGAGTATGTATTCACCTGACTTAGGTATTTGTTGAGCTCCTCTTGAAGAGCCCCGTTTATTCTCAGCGGCATGATACAATACAAAAAGAAAATGGCTAGCTTCACAGGAGGCTCCTGGTTTCTTTTAGTTGGATATCAATATTCTCTTCGATCTGATCGACTGAGGAAAGACCAAATGCAATAGGTACAGCGGATTGCTTCTTTGGTTCGATCAAATATAAGGCAGGAAAGTGGCCAATTCTCAATCGTTGGGTTATCCCCTGATCCATCTGATTGTAATCAAAACCTGTGATAAAAATTCCATCGCAAGAAATGGCGAACACTTGCCACCCATATTTTTTTGCAAATTCTTTCGCAACAAATGAAAATGCTTGAGAAGTCTTACTTTTTCCTTCATAGAAGAAGAAAAGACCATGTGAATCGACGAGAGATCGAATTTTTTCTTCCTTTTGTTCCCTTAACACTTGCTTTTGAACTTGAACGCCATACTGAGTGGTGGGGCCGGCAGTTAAACGCGCATCTAAATTCGGATGGTTGAGGACATTCTTCACCCATGCTTGAGAAAATTGAGAGGATTGTCCAATCCACTGTTTCTGCATTTGCATGTAGGCTAAAACGTTTTCTTCAGATGGCTCTAAAATCGCTCGATTGAGCCTCTCCTCCAATTCTTTGCGAATCAAAGCCATCTCTTCGGTTGCTGTTATAGAAGGTGGCGATGCGGAAATCACAGTGGGTGACAAAGGCCGATGGGGCTCGTTCTCTTTCTCTTTTTCTTCTTTTTCTCTATCCTCATACCAAAACCAACCCTCGGCTTTTCGATTAAGCCATCCTCCTTGCAAATTTTGAAAAGATGAAAAATAACAAATGAAAAGTAACCAATAAATTTGAGAAAGTTTCATTTTCTGATTTCCTCTCGTTCAATATCTTGCTTGAGACGCTTCTGAAAACCTTTCAATCGCTCTGATAGATCATCCGGCATTTTTTTTACAAAATCTTTGCATATCTCATTTAAGTCCATTTTCGAAAAATCTAGTTTGCTTAATTCATTAGTTTTAAACCCCCTACAATTAGGATCTTTTGGTTTACCCCAATCAATTCCAAGTTGTTTCCTTCCTTGTTCTTGAACGATGCGAGACAACTTAGAGGGAAAACAACAAAAAACATGTTCATCACGACTTTTCCATAAATCGATAAATTTCTCTTCATAGGAGCCTACATAATGGCAAAGCCCGTGTTCGCGCATTTCTGCTAATCCAATTTCATCCGCATCGCACTTACTTAATCCTATTTCCTTTGCAAGGCCCGAATAGCTAAAACAGCAGTCGTACATGAGCTTGTCTGCTACGTTCTTGCTACAAGACATCTTTTTACCTTGGAATATTTCCAGTTTCGTCACATCAAACACTTTTGATTTTTCCATTTCTTTCTTTACTTCATCAAACACCGCCAGTTTGGCAGCAACTTCTGAGAAAGATTGATTAGGAGCATATTCAATTGTTTCTTCGCTTGGGTCGCAATCAAATGACATAGAAGTTAATTTAATTGTCTCATTGCAGCGAAAGGTTAGCTGCCATTGTGTACAAGTTGATGATTGATATTTAAGGCACTCATGTTTAACTTGTTCGCAATTTTTTGCTTTAAGAAAATTGCAATCATTTGTAGAAGGGAAGGTATAAAGAAACGAAATTTTCTCTTTCCAACATTGCCGGTTAACAGATTTTCCCTTGATCATCTTAGTTGCAGCATTATCCACACAAATGTGTTCGATAATTGTGCTATCAAGACTCTTTGCAAGATCCCACTGTTCCTGATTATCATAAATCCACTCTTCTCCCACTTCTTCATGAGATTCTTCTTTAACTCTTTTGTTTTTGTATTTCCCGCATCCTTCAGCATTGTCTAAGTGCTCGTAATACACTTGGAAGATATAATAAGAACTTATCGGATGAGAGTGTAGAAAAGTGACTTCAATTGATTTGGATTTAATCGTAGAATCTTTTTTATATTTCTTTTTCAGCTTTTCCGTTGTTTCTTTTATACTCTCCTCTGCTACCACGCTGATCGTTTGTTTGTGCCCTAAACAAATGTTGTCGAATAGCTCCGGTGTGCATTTGACGTTGATGTTTAAGGTTCTCCTTGTGCTGATAAGAACAGGATCTCCTCCTTGCTTGCAAGTATGAAAAGCATAGCCCTCTTCTTTATCTAACCCCTCTTTGCCCTCTTTTTTATTTTCAGAGAAAATTTGTTCTGATGTTTTAATAAACAACTCGTCTTCCTGAAAGGATTTGATCCGCTGATTGTTTTGGACCTCTTGACTCATTAAAAAATCTAAAGTTTCAGATTTAGGTGCATCTTCATTTTCGAGTTTTCGTTCCGCCTCTTTGGCATCAAATGTCTGGTTTTTTAAATCATTGGATAATAATTCTTTCTCATTGAATTTTCCTTTTTTGTCAAAAGCAGAAGAAGCTCCTTGCTGCGCCCATTCTCTTCCACCTTCCTTTGCAGACCGCATGGATGCAATAGAGGGAAAAGAAAATGTGAAGCTAAGTATAATCATAAGCCTTACCATAAGCCTCCCGCTTGGTTGATCGCGGTCGCTTTTATAGAATCGAGGCAGCACTGCTTCTTTAGCCAAATAAGATAAACAAAGTCTTCTCCTTTAATAGGAAATGATTTACCCAATCCCCATAAAAAGTCGCTTTTACCAAGAGCATGACATTTCCCTGATGTTTGGGGAACCGGATAAAGAAGGTGTGTCTTATACATCGTCTTCTTAATGATGGGTAAATAGTTAGCTTCCCCAAAATTTTTCTTATCATCATATCCCTTCAACTGATAGGTGCGATGGAGCTTTGCAATCAACCGTTGTACGAGTAAGTAACTGGCTTGTATAGGATTTAAATGATGAGCCACAGTACCTGTGAACGGATAAAGAGACCCTTCGCATCCAGCACACCAAAACAATTCGTCTATTGGTTTATTCATACTCGCTGCAGTACAATCTGCAATACAGGACACCTGTGCCAGAGAAGAACTAAATAGCGCGGCTTCCGGATTGTTGATCATGGCCAAGTTATCGTCATACCATAAAGGATCCAACTCGCTAAGATAAGGAAGGCTTAGATCACCATTTTCTATGCAAATAAAATCGGTAAAGAGTTTAAGCATGCTAAAAATCGGGAAGTTATACCAGTGAACGTGATAAACACTTGTTTGCGAAGGGCCGTCTCCTACAACAGACACTGTTCCTCGATTTTTAATCGATTCTTTACCAACGCTTACTCCACCGAGTCCCACTAGTTGATAAGCTCGTCTTGTGACGTCGACAAGATGAAGAGGTTCCCAAAAAGTCAATGGCACTCCAACTCTTGGTGGATTTCCTGACGTGCAAATACGCTTTTCTGATTTAGCAATGTCTTTGTGTCCTGGGGTCACATTGAATCCGCTCACTGTTATCGGAAATACACACTCCCAACAAACATCGGTAAAAGGATTCATGAACTTCCCATCTCCGGCTGAGAGTACAAATGAGAATAAGAGATAGAACAATCCGATCGCCTTCCTCATGGTTTTTCCCAATATTTGCGATATAAAACTTTCGCTTCATTTGTCTCCCCGTGAGCCGACATCTTCTCCAATGCATGTTTAATCGAAAGATTTCCAGAAATCTTATCATATCGATTTCCATCCACAACGGCGATTGTCGGCACGAGTAAAACATCACATTCTCTAAAAAGAATCGGATGAATTTGTATAGGAGCATTAACCCCTTTTTTTTGAAGATCAAAAATTCGATTTGCAAGTTCCTTAAAGCTGTTTTGCGGAAGACCTCTAACAACAAATACACCTCCAACCCGCTCTAATTCCTGGGAAAATTGAACCCATAGTTGGTCTTCCAAAGAAAAAGACATGAAGACATAAAGAGTGGATGACTCATCTAACGACAAATTTTCGGAACCGCATGTTTGACATTCTTTAGATGAGTGATCCTTTAAATCTTCCCGCAGAGGATTTGTGAATAAATTCTCGTTAGCTAAGCGCTCTTTTAGATGACCTTTTAACCACTGAACGGCTTCTTCATCAATGCGTTGGGTTTTCGTGAACCAGACATCTAGTGCAATAGTGTCTTTTTCATCAGCCATACACGAGCAATTCAAAGTGATTAATAAGGTTATGAGCAATGAGCGCATCTTAAATCTCCTACTAAAATAAATTCTATTTTCAATCTAAGATCTTCTTGAGAAACACGCGCAGGAACTTGTTGAATTTTAAGTTTTTTTGTTAGAATACCTCCTTGGTCAAAATATACTGGGTGATTGAGTTCTTCTTCTAATTGCATGGGTTGTCCTTTGACTAAAATCCACTTAGCAGAAGAAGTTTGAGATTCTGCCCAAGCCAATTGTTCTTTGTCTGTCGCATCAAAAAACAATAAATCTTGAGACAATGAAAAGTTAGAAAGAGGATTATATTGACTCCCCTTTTTTACAATGATTTGGCCTTGATGGTTGAGAATATCGCGGTCAAGACAAATGCTTGGATCAAAATAGGTCACTGAATACACTTTTGCTTTTTTAATTCCTTTGACCTCCATCGGTTTTTTGAACTGAGAGATAAAGGAGTTCTGTAAGGTTTGCATAAGGGTCTCTCGTTCTTCTTCGGAAATGTATTGAATTCTTTTTTGAATAAAATGAATAAGGTCTTCTTCTTTAACGGGAGAAGTGGATCCCCAAACCCCAAAATCCTTCGCTTCTAACGCGCATTTAAATAGGGCAAGGATGAAGAGCTGTCTTAAAAAATTGGACATACCCTCTCCTTCAACCATTCTTTTGAGACTAAACCGAACTCTGCATACCGCGAATCGAAACTAAGGGAGTGTGTGGCATGAACAAAAAGGTATCCCTCTGGAATTATCTCTTCTTTGATAGGAGAAAGAGGCATGCCGGAAGGAGATGTTTCTTGAATGCTTCCGCAATCTCTGCCATTCACGACGACGTGCTGATTTAGTATGGAAATTTTATCTCCTGGTAGACCAACGACTTGTTTAATCAAATCTCGTTCTGATAATGAATGAGAGAACGAGACAAACATGTCTCTCTCGACGGAGGTTATAGGAGAAGCGGTAAAGACGTAATAAGGGAGGCTATTGGTGATATTTATCCGAAAATGTCTACAGTAAGCTCCGTCGGTCAGGACATTCGTTAAACAATAAGCATTAATAAAAACAAATAGGAATAGCATAATATGTTTAAAGTTTACTTTTTGCATGACCGTTCCTCCACGATGAATTCAAGCGCTTGCTCGAGGCTTTTTCCTTGATTGCGAACCTCTTGAATTCTGGCAAAATCCGTTGGCTGAGTACTGTAGAGAATATTAGAAAATGGATCGAGCCAGAGGCGATGCGTTGAATAAGATTTTCCATGACAAACTAAAACTTCACTATATTGACCATGAATGGTTTTTAGATTCTGTATTGCCAGAGTTTTCCCCTCAGGCATTTTAGAGTCTTTCTTGAGGTGCTCAATGCTTTTATCATCTTGTGGGAGAAAATATACCCAATCGCAATTGGCAAAAGCTGCTTTTGCACCTGGGGATGTATTAAAGTCTTCAATGCTTTGTGTTCCGATAATTAAAGATCCATTATATTTACGCAGCCTTCTGGCGAGGGTTTCAATAAAGATCTCTGTTTGTTTACCACGCAAAAGATCCCAAGCCTCATCTACACAGATCGAAAATCTTGTTTTACGATCTCCCATAAAGGTTTGATCCGTGATATTCAACATAAGCAATTGAAGAACAACGGACTGCAGATCCTTTTTTTCTTTAAGTTCTTCGAGTTCTATCGCAACAAATGGATTGTTGAAATTAACATTGTTTTCTCCCTCAAAATACCGTCCATAGACCCCTTCTTTCGTATAAGGAAACAGCATTCTTCCAATGCTGCGAGCCATTTCATCATCCTGTTGTTTTAACCAATTTGCAACATTTGTGATCGAAGCATCCGTCCTTTTTGTTTTCCAAACCTCTTTTATCGCTTCCTCGATCAAACTACTTTGTTCGCTACTCAGACCATTAATCGAATCCGCCATGTTCGCAAGAATTGTTTTCAAGAGAATGACGCAATCGTTAAACTCTGTTTCATTGTGGAGGGGAAATTTTGAAAATGGATTCAAACAGATAACCGATTCCCTTGAAAATTCAATAAATTGCCCGTCTAGAACATGACAAAGCTTGTGAAAGCTTCTCCCCACATCAAGGACGAAGACTTTCCCGCCTGTTCCTAACCCGTTAAATATTAGTTCTTGCATAAGAACGGATTTTCCAGATCCACTCCTTCCAATCACAGCTGTATTGTAATTTCCTGTTTCGTTATCAAATGGATTTATATTTGTAAGCTGCCCTCTTTTCCCAGCCAGAAGGATGCCGGAGCTTTTTAACGTTCCATACCACTCGCCCTGCAATGGGACAAAGTTCCCACACTCTCGATTCAATGTCGTTCTGAAAAAATTAAGGCTTTTTAATCCTTTAACATACTCGGTTAAACTCAAAGGAAGAGCGGAAAGGAAAGCGGCCAATGGAAAAGCTTGATTTTCAACTATTGTAAAATGATTATTTCGAAAAATCGCTTTTAATATTTCCTCTAGTTGAACCATTTCATCCTGTTTACTCCAAATTCCTACAGATAAATTTGTCCATACATAGCGAGCTCCCTGATGAACCTCCCTTCTTGCATATTGAATTTCTTTTAATTCATCAGCTAACTGAGGGACCATCTTCAAAAACAAAGATGATTGACCTTGTTTTTCTACGAATTTTTCTCTCGTTTTAAATTTCTGTTCAGCTGGACCCTGGTTTGGACAGTGCACCGCAAAGCTTAAATAAAAGGGACACAACAAACGAAAATTGTCTCTTTCAGCATCTCCTATTAAGTTTTGCATTTGAAGAAGCGACCAGAAATCTGGAAAATCAACCGCTCGAAAAGATTTAAATGCGACTTTTGATGGATGGTGAGAAATAATCTCTCCATCTTGTATTTTTAGGGTGCATCCTCTTGGTATTTGAGTTGCAAGAGATTGCAAAGGGTTCCATTTTGGAATATCAGCTTTAGTGTCTGAAGAAAAATTGATCATCCCCCCCACAACGTCCAACAAATCAATTGGTTTCCAAACCTTTGCAGACAAGGCAAGCGATCGCAAAATCCTCAAACACTTTTCTTTTTTGTTTTTAATTTTTTGGATGAGATGAGCGTTAGATTTAAGATCTCCATCGAAGGGAACAGTATAAGAAAATATAAAACGAAAGAGAGAAGGGAAAAACTGATTGTGATTTCTAAACGCCTCTACCCTTTTACGTGCAATTTTAGCGTAGATTCCCCCCATTTTTCTCCTTGGGGTTTCCCAAAAATCAAGGAAAGGGTCAATGCGTCGATCAGCCCAAAGAAGACATTGAATTGAATCCCCTTCTTCCATGATTTCATCAAAGAGGCTGTTGATATTCTTCTGAATTGCGTTATCACTCCCTACTAAAGGGAACATTTCGATCGCAAAGCCCAGGCTTTTTTTATTAATGAAGACCCCGTTTTCTTCATCAAACAGATCGTAAGGAAGAAGGGATGAGAGAGGGGTGCCTGAAAAACAGGTATTCATGGTTTCAGCAGCAGACTCCTCCATAAATTGATTGGAATCTTCTCCTAATAAACCAGAGATTTTTTTCCCTATTTTTTGAAGGAGAGTTTGCATATTAGTTCACCTTCATTTGTTTGATACAGGGTAAAACATCTTCAACCTCAAACACAAGCGGTCCTACGCACTCCGATTTCTGAAAGTAGTGCCCTTTCGTCAAACCATTGTCTTCTTTTTGACTGCAAATCCAAATTTTGTGATTGCATTTTGAAGAATTTGACGGAAACGGAGCCCCAACCTTTTGCGCACCACACCAATAACAGTGGTTGTCTTTATTAATCTCAGGTTTAACGATAAGGTCTGCTCCTCTTTCTGTTTCGACAATCATACTTTCAATTTCTGTCACTGAAGCACAAGGAATGCCTGCTGGAGGGGGACAATCAAATTGCTGCTTGTAGATAGAGCAGGATGTGAGAAATAAAGTGAGAGCAATCATAAGTGAATAAAATAAACAATGTTGAATCAACTTGTTTTTAATCATTGCTCGCCCCCTGCATTTGCTTCTCAATAAATGTCAGATCAGGAATCTCTCTTCGATAGAGAATACCATCGATTTCAACCGCTGGTACCGCATCAAGCCGATCTTCTTGTCTGATGTAATTAAAGGCATCTGTAAAAGCTTGAGTCTTCGTAATATAACTCTTATTATCCAATTCTGGAATCGGATGATTAAATGTCTTCATCGCCTCTTGAATAAGAAAAAGAACAATATCAGAGCCATCTTGAATGATAATCGTATCAAACAAGGCTTCGAAAAAAATCTCTTTTTGTCTGGGGTTTAACTTGCTTAAACAGTCCATTAATTGAATGGTTAACGAATCCAATGGAATAGGATGAAAAATCCAAGAGGCTTTTTTGGTGTCTAAGTATTTTTCTTTAATGATTTGAAAATCTTTTTTAAATAGAGACAAGCAGTGTGGGCAAGTCATGGAAAAATATTGAATAATTTGCACCTTTGAGTCGGGGTCTCCCATTTTAATGAGATACTTTTCATCCAGCTTTTCGAGGCTAAATCCACAAACGGGTATGCAAAGAGCTAAGAGTAATGTTTTCCAGTTCTTCATCATCTCCCCCTGTTCTTTTCACGAACTTGTTTTAAATTTGTCTTTGAATTGATGTCGCCCATGCTAAACCCATGTGTGAATGTCACATCTACAACCCTTCCAGCATCAATTTGCAAAACAGGTTGAACTTGTTCAGCGCGCTTAATATAATAGGAAGCTAGCATATTAAACGCATCAGATGTTCCGCCGGCTGTATTTTGTGCAAAATCAGTTCCAACTGTATAAGTATTAATAGATTCCTTTTGAGGACGGGCACAAGCAACTTGAAGAGTTTGGGCAATACCAGATAGGATACCACTCCCAAGCGCAGGTTTTAATATTTTTGCAGAACGGTCAACAACCACACCACGCATTCCAAATTTACCATCTTCTCCTGAAACATAACCCGTCACCACACTTTCGATTGCTAGGCCATTGGGATTGACCTTAGTTAAATTCTCCAGTCGCATATACACTCGTTCACTTGAAATATCACCGTAAGCGCTTGCTCCTATTAGGCATCCTTTTAACTTTACAGTGACGCTACCTGGAAGATGAGCATCATCTAAAAGACGTAGTTTCACCGGGATAGGATCGCTTTGAGCATCTAATCGACAAACAGCGTCTACGCTAGAAATCAAAATTGCTTTAACGCTAACGTTTGCTGGGGTCCGTTTTTCTACTTGAAAGAGTTCATTTTTCTCTTCTTTATCCATCGAATACTCACAAATAGGAGGTCTTAATTGAATCGCCTCTGCGGAATGTTGTTGTAACCCCTCATATCCATTGGCAGAAGAATGAACAATTGGAGATGAAAACGGGTCGTTTGAAATTTGAGATGGTTGAGGTCTACGAGAAGGTGGCAAATCCAACCCATCCACCTCTTCAAAAGACGTGTGATTTTTCTTTGATGTTTCCATAGAAAGAGATGCGATGGGTGAACGGTTAAACTGATTTTCGCTCTCCACTTGTTTCAACTTGTTTGCTGATTCATCAATCTCCTTCTTCAGAGAGGCTAGATGTTTCTTGAGATCGGTTTTTTCCTGGTCATTTAGTCGCTCTCTCTCTTTATATTCTAGTAAGGTCTCTTCATAGTATTTTTGCTTTTGCGTTAAAAAGTTGACCTGAGATTCTAGACGATCCATCCAAATCTCTTTTGACTTGAATTCATCAACAGGTAAATCAATTTTATGCTCAACTAGTTGATATGAAGGTGATTTGTAATTTGAATAGACATACTTTCCAAACCCAATCACAGCGACACCCACCATCACCATCGCGATGATCACGTTAAACTTTTGCTTTTTAAGTGTATTTCGTGATGAATCGCTCATAATTTTTTCACTGCAACTATGCATATCGCTTTTTGTTTAGGTGTCAGGGAATTTGTTTCCAAATAAACCCAAGCACATCCTTCGCATTCAAGTTCACATTCTAATAACGTTTGTTGCTGCTTAAGGGTGTTTTTTACCTCATAAATGTAAATGTCATCAATAGGACCATCCAAGCTCGTCTTGAGTGTTAATTCCATTCCATTTTTTGGAATCCATTTGCATGGTGTGAAAGAGCGTCGTCTATAATTCACCGGAGTATTTCCGATTAATATTTCTTCTACTTTATTAAGGACATATGATTTTTCAACCTGTTGCTCATTTAAAGACTCGCAAGAATGGCGCTCTATTTCCTCGCGATCTTCCAATACAATAACTTCAGGAGAGCGTTCCATAAAACAAATGTGGATGTCTTGAACCACTCCTATATCAGAAACAACGGAAATAGACGTTTCTTTAGTACTCGGATCCCTTGCAAATATGAATGCCTGTCCAGTTATTTCTTCTATCTGGATAGAAAGACGCTCGCTTTCGGTGGCGACTACCTTTTTAATTCGCCCTTCTTCAATCATGATCCGATTTTGAAATTTTGAAGATAAATAACAATACAATGGACTAGTCGTGTTTATCTTGTAATATGTTGCAGCAGACAATGTTAGTGAATAAAAACACCAAAAAGTAATCAACAATAAGCAGGTTCTCATGAGTTTTCCCCCAACAAAGTTTTTTCCTTCACTTGAGTCACCCCTTTTAAAAGTAGACGAGATCCTGTATAAATGAAGTGCAGGGTGTAACCACAGTTCTCAATAGAGGTTTTCTGACCCGCAACAAGGAACTGTCTTTCCCCCACAAGAGTCACAGCTAACAACTCAAGATTGACAAAGATATTGTTTAAGTAAAAAACATAAGATGCGTTTTGTTTTTTTAGAATTTCTTCTTCTTCCACAAGTCTATTCTTAAGAGCTGCTAAATAACCAGGTTCCGTATGACGACACAAAACCGCCCGATGAATATCGGCTGAATGTGGTGATTTTGTTAGTAATAGCTGACCCAAAAAGAATCCATATTGCTCCAAATAGGTGGCTGATACAGAGTCAGCATCAACCCAAAATTCTTTTTCTATAATTGAAGGAACAACAACAATCCTCTCTTTTTTAAAAAATAAAAAAGATGATGCAAGAATAAGACACGTCACCAACATTAAAGATAGTCCGATCAAAAAATTTCTTTGAACCAATAAGTTCTTTAGATTCCGTTCAAAAAAAATGCGATCCATAAAGCCTCTTAGGTTAAAAGCACTTCTTTAAGATGCGATGGAGGAAGTCCCTCGAAATAGCCGAATCGTTGACAAATATCAGTAGGAAAGTATCGATAGAGGAGGTGACTAAGCCGTTGATAACGATTTTTTTTCTTAATTTGAGTATAGATCACTTTAAGTGTAATGGCTAAACCAATCAAAATTAAGCTGCGCATGAATACCCCTAAAAGGCCCATTGGAATGAGAATTAAAAACTCATCCATCGTCCAGATTAAAATTCTGATGGATTCATCAAACGTTTTACATGTCATGTGAGCTCGTTCTTGCATCATACAAAATCCTTTACAATATATTATGGAAGCAACATGGACTTAACATAAATTCCATCAATAAAGGAGGGTAGAATAAATGAACAAGCCGTCAGAAGCGCATAGGTTCCCATTGCTTGAAAGTTATTCGACATAAAAGATCGGACGACTTGAACACCTCCAATAGTTCCTGCTGCACAAGGAACTACAGTGTGAAACATTAAATTCTTAACATTATCTGCTAAACTAGTCACATCTGTTGTGGCAAAAGCAGAATGTGTTGTAGAAGCGAGTAAATCCACAGGAAACAGTAAACCGGCAGCAATTCCTAAACATGCAAGTGTAAATATTTCTCTTTTTTTCATATTAAAACCTTCTATAATATGTTTAAGGGCTATTTATTGTTTTTAAAATTAACGAAATCTAAGCCATTCGCATGGATTGTAATTTGAAAATCTCTTTGCATAGTGCCAACTGTAAGTTCCACCACAAACTGGATTGTTTGCTTTTAATGCACTTTCTAGTCGCTTCATATCCCCCTCCTTTTTTAAGGATGAATTTTTTAACTTATTTATTGACTACTACAGCTCGCTTGAACTCTTCTTGGAGAAACAAATCCACAATCATTCCATTCAAGCATGAGTTCTCTTTTCACTCTTTCTGTAATCCGCTGCTCTCCCTTAGCGCTTAAACAATCAGCTTCTCTTGCTTTTAGCGCATAACCTGCAGTAGCGGAACCTGCTGCGCAACTAGTTAAAGTAGACATACCAAAGATGACTGCCGAGCATCTCAGAATTTTCACAAATTTATTCATCATTATCTCTCCTTCTTTATTCTATTTAGAGCACATCTCTTTTTAAGTAAAAATACTGCTGCAAAGCAGTTTTACTCATCGAATAAACAATAACCTTACAAAAAATTAACACAACCTTAACATACTGCTTTAAGGCAGTTATTTGCAAATATTTTTGTTTGACTTTTCATTTACAATCTTAATATGCTTATTTATATAGTGTTATAACTTTATTTTTCCTTTATCTCTTCTTTATTTTTTCTATTGAAATTTCCGTTAGGGTTAATGTAAAACAAAAATAAACTCTGTTGTTCGTGGGAAGATTTTCTTACTTATGAACTCACCTTACGCAACATGGCGCGTAAGGTGAGTTATGAATTGCTGTTCGAATTTTAAATTATCTGTTTTTCAGTTATTTAAAAATTTTATTTGATTTAAACAAGCCCAAAAGATAATGTGAAGGCTTCTAATACAAATGTAAAAACTAATCATCATTCATCAACGAAAGAACTGTGAAACAAACAAAAAAATATACCCTGCGTATTGACGAGCGCGTATACAATCGTATTAGTAAACATATACGTCTTCTTAAACGTTTAAACGGCACACTAAACCAAAACGAATGGATGGAAAAAGCTGTTTTAGAGAAAATTGATCGAGAGAAAGATCAAC
>Ga0207067_10260_pt1 | contig 15625 bp, 5 predicted proteins | sample Alteio_BWMinCont_25_FD_153484 | JGI IMG/M metagenome (GOLD analysis project Ga0207067, IMG submission 153484) | Enriched cells from forest soil in Barre Woods Harvard Forest LTER site, Petersham, Massachusetts, United States -... | ecosystem: Environmental > Terrestrial > Soil > Temperate forest >...
AATGCTTTGTATCAGGGGTATCTGGCCCAATAAGGGCAGACCCATCTGTGCAGCCATATTCTGCACCCCGTCTTTTCCAAAGATGTAATATTTGTTTTCGGGCAATTCAGCGGGTGTAAACCAGGCCATGTTTTCGATCAGGCCAAGCACCGGAACATTTATTTGCGGCAATCGAAACATGCTGACTCCCCGCTTTGCATCTGCAAGAGCTACCTGCTGTGGGGTGCTGACAATAATGGCAGCGCTGAGGGGAACTGTTGTTACCAGCGAAAGGTGTATATCTCCCGTTCCGGGAGGAAGGTCTATGATTAAGTAATCCAACTCACCCCATACCGTTTTGTGTAAAAGCTCATTCAGCGCTTTGCTGGCCATTGGACCCCTCCAGGGAACTGCCTGATCCGGGGATGCCATGAATCCAATGGAATTCAGTTTGACTCCGTAATTTTCTATGGGCAGCATTTTACTGACTCCTTCTATGTTTTTAACCAGAGGCCTTTCATTCACTACGTCAAACATGGTGGGAATCGAAGGTCCGTAAATATCTGCATCAACCAGACCTACTTTGGCACCTTGCCGGGCAAGCGCCACCGCAAGATTAGCTGCAACTGTTGATTTTCCAACTCCTCCTTTTCCGGAGGCAATGGCAATTATGTTTTTTACTTCCGGTAAGGCTGTTTTATCTTTTCTTCGGGAAGTTACATCCGCATCCATCTTGACAGTAACCTTTGCCTCCTTGTTTACAAAATGTAAAACAGCATTGACGGATGCCTTGTGTATCAACTCTTTCATGGGGCATGCAGGTGTAGTCAGCATGACCGTGAAATTTACGTTCAAGCCTTCCACGACCAAATCCCTTACCATTCCAAGGGTGACAATGTCTTTGTGCAGATCCGGATCGTCCACGTTTTTAAGCGCTTCCAGTACCTGTTCTTTTGTGATGTTCATAGTGTAAAGGTAGGAAAATCTGCTAAACCAGCTTGTGTTCAAATGCAAGGCGCACCAGGCTGACCGTATTTTTTGCTTTCAGTTTATTCAGGAGGTTCTGGCGATGGGCATCGACAGTTCTTTTCTCTATGTGCAGGCTCTGAGCGATTTCTTTGTTACTCATTTCACTGGCGATGAGTTTTAGCACTTCTATTTCCCGTGGTGTTAGCCGGGCATTCCCTATTTTGTTTTGTGAAGGACCTTTTTTGTTGATCATCAATACTGCAATTTCGTTTGCATAGTAAAAGTTGCCACTGAGGATTGTTTCAATGGCTTCTGTCAGTTCCGAGGGGCCTACGTTTTTTAGCAGATATCCCTTAGCTCCGGTGTCAATCATATTTTTCACGTATTCGTATTCGTCGTAGTTGGATACAGCGAGTATTTTCAACTGAGGTTTATAGATCAGCATTTCATAGGCTGCCTGAGAACCGTTCATTTTCGGAAGCTGGTAGTCCATCAGGACTATGTCATAGTCCCTGGTTTTCACTTTAAGCACGGCATCCTCTCCGCTTTCCGCTTCGGTAACTGTAAAGGAATAGTTGTCCTTTTGAGATTCCAGCATGGTGCGGATTCCGTCACGAACCATTTGGTGGTCGTCTACGATCAGGACGTTTAGTTTTTTATGAGGCTTTAGCACGTTTTGTTTAATTTTTATTTTGAGTGTAAATTTTTTTGCATGGGAATGAGAATTTCGTAAGCTGTTCCTTTGTCCTCTGCGCTGCTGATTTTAACTTCCCCGTTATAGGACTGTACGCGGGAGCGCACATTCCGGAGTCCCATACCTGCAGATGAATTTGCCAGTTCAATGTCAAAACCTTTTCCATTTTCTTTCAGTTCTATTTTTACTTTGCCTTTTTTCAGATCGTGGTTAAACAGGATTTTTATTTTTGTGGCTTTCCCGTGTTTGATGGCATTGCTGATGAATTCCTGAATAATCCGGAAGATGGCTATTTCGAGAGATTTGTTCAGTGAGGGGAAGCTTTTCTCAGTCCGGATATTGAATTCAAACAGTCCTTTGAATTCTGTTTTTCTGCATAATTCATGCACGGCTTCTATTAAACCAAATTGTTCAAGTGTTTTCGGCATGAGGTTAAAACAGATATTCCTGAGTTCAGTCATCATGGCAGTTAGTGCTTCATTCGATTTTCTCAGTACAGGTTCGTCTGACTTTTGCAGGCTGCCGAGGTAAAATTTAACCGCTGAGAGTTGCTGGCCCAGACTATCATGCAGATCCTTGGCCACCCGTGTCCGCTCTTTTTCCTGGGTGTCGTTGATGGTGCGGATGACAAGGTGTTCTATTTCTTTTTGTCTGGTCAGGTCACGAAGTGTTAAGAGGTAGTTCGGCTTTTCCGATCCTTCCCGGAGCAGATAGGTCGCTGAACAGGCAAGAGGAATAACGGCATCAGCGGAAGTCCGGAATTTCAGTTCTGTTTCGCAACCGGATTCGTATACTGACGCTGATTTTTTCTGATGTTCTCCGGGTGTTGCAGTATTTTGCTCGAGGGAAGCCCTGATAAACTGAAAGAGCGGCTTTTCTCCAGATTCCACCAGCTGATCTATTTTCAGTCCAATTAGTTGGGAGGAGGGAATGTTTAGTTTTTCAACTGCTGAGCGATTTACATTTTCAATTATGCCTTTTTCATTTAAGACAATAATTAGGTCTGAAACGGAGTGAAAAATATTATTGAAATAGTTCCGCGAGATGGTGGTTGTTTTGAGTTCCTCACCCAGCATGTTGATGCCGGATATAAAAGAGTCTATCTCGTCCAGTTTTTCGGTTAACTCGATGCGGCTGCTGAACATACCCATCGAGTAGTCTATGAGCAGGTCGTTTATTTTTTTAAAGCGGGGATCCAAAATAGTAGTTTAAAGTTTGATTGGGCTGTGCAGTTTTTTTATGAATTGCTGAAGCCATTCAAGAGCGGGCTCTTCTTCTGTGAAGAGCCTTACAGGCATGGGGGGTGGATACACACGAAGAAAAAAATTTCCAAGACACATGCTGAATACGGTTTTTGTCAATAAAGCACCCGCAGTTACCCCTTTGGTACCTTCTTTGGCCAGAAACTGACGTGCTTCTTTGTTGATATCAGTTAGCCCTTCACCTGTAATCAGCATCGGCCAGGAGAAACCACTAAAAAAATCAAGCCGGTCAGCGACTATCTGCTTGGCAATTTCAAGATTTATTGCTCCTGGTTTGTGTTGAAAATGTACGATACCGTCCTTTAACTCCAGCCGGAAATATTTAGTGTCTGAAATGGTTGAGGGATAGTACAATCCGGTCATTGGCTTTCAGGGTTTTGAGAAGGCTCAAATTTAGGGGTTTTGATGAAAAGGGAAACTACGTATTTGTACTTAGTTAACGAATTGACCGAAATACATATCTTTTATGTTATTATAATTTCAAATAGTATTACTTTTTGATTAAATTTGAATCAAATAGTATTGCCAAAACAATCGCATGATTACACGAACTATTTACCCTTTACTTGAAGGGCATTTGAAAAATAAGTTGATCACTGTGATAACAGGATTAAGGCGTGTGGGTAAAACCACGGCAGTAAAACATCTGCTTGATTCAATCACGTCGGAGAATAAGCTTTACCTGGACCTTGAACGGGTTGAAAACCGATTCCTTTTCAATCAATTCAATTATAAGGATATTGAGTTGTCTTTGCAGGCTGAGGGTATTGATTTTTCCAAAAAGGCCTATATCGCTTTGGATGAAATTCAATTGTGTCCTGCTATTACAAGTGTGGTTAAATATCTTTACGATACGTATGACATTAAATTTATTGTTACCGGATCAAGTTCATTTTATATCAGAAACCGATTTAGTGAAAGTCTGGCGGGCAGAAAGCGGATTTTTGAAATGGAACCTTTGTCCTTTTTCGAATACCTGTTAGTTGCAGGTGAAAAACTTCCGGTTATTTCAACTGCTTCCTTTGTTCCGTTTAACCTGGCATTTTACAATAAGTTTAAAAAGCATTATAATAACTTTCTGAAGTACGGTGGTTTTCCGGAAGTAGTCCTTGCAGAAACAGAAGTTGAAAAATCAGAATACCTGAAAGATATTGTTAATTCTTATATTGAGTTGGACATTAAGCTTTTGTCCGACTTCAATGTATCAGATGAGCTTTACAAAATTATTCTCTTATTGGTTGAACGTGTTGGAAGCAAGCTAGACTATACTAAAATTGGGAGTACAATTGGCTGTAACCGACAAAAGATAAAAGAGTACATTCGTCTTCTGGAGTACACTTATTTTATTCGTCTTCTGACTCCATTTACACATAACAGGGATAGGGAAATTGCCTTACAGCAAAAAATATATTTTTCTGATAATGGCCTGCTTACTGCTTTGGGCAATAAAAATTCGGGTGCTTTGCTTGAAAACATGGTTGCAGTCCAGCTGGCAAGAAAAGGGAAATTACAATATTATGCAAAGAAAACCGGCCAAGAGATTGATTTTATTCTGAACGGGAAAAGCGCAATCGAAGTAAAGGAAACTGCTTCGGTTGCTGATTTAAATTTACTTAAAACGAGGGCCCAGAGTATAGGGCTGCGAAGTACCCATTTGGTGGGTCTTAAATCGGCTAATTCAAATTTTGCTGATTTTGTATGGGCTGGTTCTTTGGACTTATAATAAAAGTATGGTCTTGTTAAATTAAACTTAACGCTTCTTCAGGAGCCATAATGGAAATTTGGGTATTCTTAAAGTCAGCAGTATTTCTTGTAACTATTGCATCAATTTTGTTATTCGAGGCTGCACAATAATATTGTATAGCATCTTCAAAATCCTTATCCTGAGATACCAGTGTTTTCAACTAGTTTTCGATTAATTTTGAAAGACTTCTCCCTTTTTTATTGGCGTAGGTTTTTGCAAGCCGGATAATATCTTTTTCAATGGTCAAGGTTAATTTAGTTGTTATAACACGTGTGTTTTGATTGGTAATCGTACGTATAAAATCGGACAAATTATAATTATAGGTGCATTAAATAAAACAATCAATAATGAGAATTTTGCTTGCCGGGAAACTAAGTATTTATACATATCCTATTCGTTTTTTTTTGTAATTTTAGGCAACCTTTTTGAAAGGACCTGCGTATAAGGCAATATTAAGTATAACATTGTCTTCAAAAAGAAGGGGGATAAAAAACGTTAAAAACGAAACCTTTTTAGAAGAAGGGGCGTATAAGGAGTATAAATTGGTGTGGAATTCAGTGTGGTGGGGTGATGTTTTTTAAAGAATTCATACAGATGAAGAGACATTACGTTCATATTATTTCTTTTCTTTTACTGCTGTTAAGTGGAGGCTTTGCTTTCGGTCAGGGTGGCATAAAAGCCGCAGCGGGGGCAAAGGCCGGGCAGGTTGGGGATATTCCTTTGCAGTATTTGTTTTTTGGGGGTGATACCCTTCAAGGCATGGATATAAATGCCCTCATGGCTGATCTGGCTGCCTATGATGCGCATTCTCATTTGAGCGTTATGGAGAAGAGAGTATACATGCATTACAGGGAGAGGGATTTTGTCCGTACGAAATATCATTTACCGGGCGCTGCTTTTATGGATCCTATGAAATCTCCTGATTTGAATGCGGACAGAAGGCATTCTATGTCCAAATATAAACCTAAATGGATAACGAATCCAAATGCCATTCAGGGTACATTTAATGGCAATGGACAATTACAGAGGCAGGGAGGGGGTGGCAACCCGTCAATATTGGTCAATCAGGCACCAGATCTGGACTTTGAGCCTGTGGGAGATTTTAATGGTGGGAATGCTCCGGGTCCGGTTAACTGGATAACAGATATACTTTATGCAACTCCCGGTAACCTGCAGGGATTCTGGTGGGGGCACGGGTTTGACGGTACATTTAATGCAAATCCGGCTACGGTCTGTTCACATCATACCTGGGTTAATACCGGTGTTGATAAATATGGAAGTGTTCCTATGGTTTACCCTGGTAATCTGAGCCATTCTTACCGGCTTGGGGCTCCCTTAGTGAACTTAGGGGGGGATGGAACAAATCCGAATGCGTATAGTGATCTCTGTGGTTATACTTACGCAGGGCCGTTGCAACATAATGGAGCTGACGGGGGATATGCTTCTGCCGGAGAAATTATCGCTCTTAATATCGCCGTAACTAACAACAATCGTTTGCTTACTTATTTTTATAATGTGGTACTCGCAGACGGAGGGCATCCGGATAATGAGCAACCTTATTTTAATGCATGGATACTGGATCAGAACAATGATGTAATCGGTTGTTCTGTCTATACCCAGGAATGTACCAGGGGAACTCCTCCTCCGGGCTATACTATAGGGGGTAGCTGGAATGGTCCTCCCTCAGGAGAGGTTAGCGCAAATGTATTCTATTCCGGCTGGCAAAGTAATACAGTGGATCTGGGTAATTACAATGGCACGTCATACATTGGACAAACTGTGCAGCTTCAGTTTATGACAGCGGGTTGCTTTCCCGGTGGTCACTTTGGTTATGCTTATGTGGATGGTATTGCCGGCCCCAATGTATTAGCTATCCCGGCTACTCCACCTTGCGCTGGTGCGAATGTTACGCTTTCAGCACCTCCAATGCCACCCGGGACTACTTATTCCTGGTCCTCAACCGGAGGCAGCTTTGTTGGTGGAACCACCGGGAGTTCTGTTGTTGTAACCAGCCCTGCTGCAGGCGGACCTTATACGTATACGTATACAGTAGCTGTAACCCCTGCTGGCCTGGGAACTCCCTGCCCTTTTACTACAACAGGTGTAATGACTTTCGTTGCTGCTCCAGTTGCAAGCACTACTACAGTTACCAACATTACCTGTTTCGGACTGACCAACGGGCAGGCCACTGCCTTGCCTGGCGGCAATACCTATTTGTGGGCACCTGGCGGATATACTGCACAAACTCCTAATGTGCTTGGAGTAGGTACTTATACGGTGACCGTTTCTAATGCCAGTGGCTGTACATCAACTTCTACTGCAGTCATTACTCAACCTGCCGCAGCGCTTACAGCTTCCGTGGCCGGAACAAATGCATCCTGCTCCAATGGTCTTAATGGATTGGGCTCCGCTACAGCGACTCCTGCAGGTGGAACGGCCGCATATACCTATGCATGGTCTGGCGGAGGAGGTGCTGCCGCAATAGCAAATAATCTGGGGGCTGGTACTTATACTGTTTCCGTGACTGATTCCAAAGGATGTACCTATAATACGGCCACTGTGACCATTGTTGTTCCTCAACCTGCAGCAAGCATTACCTGGAATGGAACAGTTGCGGGTGCTGATAATTGGTTTGCCTTTGCAGCCGGTAATTATACGAACTGGACAGGGGGATGTTTGCCTACCTGCGCTTCTGATGTCCAGGTTCCTGTTACAGCAAATCAGCCTGGTATTGACAATACAGGAGGAATAGCTGCCTGTAAGACGTTTAATCTTGTAAGTGGGGCTACTTTAAATTTCAACGCTGTAGCAGCTGAATTGGATATTTGCGGAGATTTTAATCAATCGGGAACTGTATACACCGGTGCAACGGCTGGTACTCAGGGAAAATTGAAGTTTGTGGGTTCTGTAGTTCAGGGTTTTACTGCGGCCTCTACCTCTGTTACCACTGGAGGACTTTTTAGCGTAGAGCTTGCAAATACGGCAAGCCCACTTTCTGAACTAATTATCAGGGATGGATTTGGGAACAAGGATATGATTGTTTCTAACAGCGGCACATTTAAATTTACGAGCGGGTTTATTTATACCGAAGGAGGCAGACGGTTAGTTCTTACAAATCCTTTAAATACTGCTCTTAGTGGTTATGGACCTACCAAATATGTATTTGGCAGAATAAACAGAGCATTAACGTTGGCAGGGGAAGGCACGTATGCGTCCGGTCAGGGATATGATTTTCCGATTGGTGGCAGCCCGGTTGCCGGGAATACCTGGCCCTATGAATTAATGAATCTCAACTTCTCAAATGTCACAAATGGTGCTACTTTGACGGACGTGACGGTAACTTTTGATACGCCCCCCAGCTATAATCAGGGAACAAACGTTTGGCCTTTAAACGAATCTGACAGCCCCAATAATAACAGCTATGGTGGTGGAACAGGGGTATATACGGCGGTAGGGGCCGGTGCGATCTGCAAGGTTGGGGGATCTGGTTCCGGTGCGGATGCCGCAAATGGAGGCGTATGGACTGTGTTAGCGAACCCCTCAACAGCCAACCCTACTTATGACATGACGCTTGTCGGAACTAACTTTCTGACCAATGGAGGTGTTATGAGACACACAATTTTAAAAAGAAGTACCTGGTGTGGTCAAAATGCTTGTGCTAATTGTGGGTGGGGAATTGGGGCTTCCGGTAATGATGGTGCCTTTATTGATCCAGGTGTCGGAACCGCTGTGGGTGCCCAGTATAATGGGGTGGTTGGGAATTCCATTAAAACTGTCAGACAAGGCCTTACTGGTTTCTCCCAATTTGCGCAAGTCCAGGATGCCTCGCCCCTGCCTATAGAATTGCTGATGTTTGATGCCTCCTGTACAAATAATAACGTAGTTGTTTCCTGGGCAACTGCCTCGGAATCCATGAATAATTATTTCACGTTGGAAAGAACCTGCGATCAGAACCCCTTCCAGTTTCAGACGATTGCTACTATACCCGGTGCCGGGAATAGCTCAACCCTGAGACAATATTCATATGTTGACAAGGAAGTGACACTGGGCGAGTGTTACTATCGGCTATCCCAGACAGATTATGATGGGAAGCAAACGTTTTTCCCGCTCGTTTCAATTGATTGTAAAAAGAATGCAGGATTCAACCTGGTGGGTGTTATTCCTAATCCGGCAGTGGATGAGCTATTTGTGCTCTTTAATACAAACAGGGCGGATATCATACACATTGGACTGACTGATATGCTCGGGCAGGAATTGTTAATTAAGAATATAAATCCTGAAAATGGACTGAATACAGTTGAAATGGATATAAGTGCGTTAGGTGTGGGTGTATATTTTGTGAAAGTGAACAACGGAACAAATTCGTTTATTAAAAAAGTTGTTAAAAAGTAAACAGATGAGCAGATTTCTACATAGTACTTTTATGAGGTGGTTCAGGGTTGTTTGCTCCCTCACTTTGCTGCTTCTCTTTGCTGAAAAGGCAAGTGGAACGGCCTGTAGTGCCACATGGACATTGACATCCAGTACAAATCCGGCAGTGGGCGGTGCAGTGACAGCTACTTCCCCAACCTTTGGTTCAGGGGAAACCACTACTGGCTCGACGGATGCCAACTATGGAAGCTGGGGGATACCCTGGTCTACTTCCAATACTACCCCTGTTCCAAGCACGGACATTTATTATATACAGTTTTCAGTTACCCCGAATGCCGGAAATTCATTGAATATTACTTCCATTAATTACAATTCCTTTAATAATGAGGCAAGTCCTCCCGATCTTCAGGCAGCTTTTTGGTCCACCAGTTCAAGTTTTGCAACAAGCACCGCAATAATGACTGGCTACTCAACTGCTGGTTCTTCTTCGGTTAATTATACAAACAATGCTATCTCTGCCTCTTGTACTGCAGGGCAAACCCTTTATTTCAGGGTGTATTTTTACTATGCGAGTTCAGCGACATATTATGGAATAACCTCCATGACACTTACAGGAACCACTACCGGTGCAGCTCCGGTTCTTACGACCTCGCCAACGTCCTTGTCAGGATTTTCTTACGTCACCGGGGGAGGCCCATCCATTTCTCAAAGTTTTACGATCAGTGGCAGCAACCTGACAGGATCCGGTAATATTACTGTTACAGGAAGCACGGATTATCAGGTTTCGAGTGATAATGTCAATTTCTACAGCTCCGTTAACTATCCTTTTTCGGGAGGGGTTATTACAAGTCAGCCCCAAAATGTCTATGTCCAGTTGAAAGCGGGTTTGTCCGCAGCAAGTTATAACGGGGAAAATGTTACGGTTGCCGGGGGCGGGGCCACAACTGTAAATGAAGTTTGTAATGGATCAGTAGTTGCACCTCCGACTTCGCCCGCGACCTTTACCACAAATGGAAGTACGTTTACGGTGCCTCCGGGTGTTACCTCCATTAATATGTACTGTTGGGGTGGTGGTGGTGGTGGTGGTGGTGCTGTTCGTAATACTGTTTATTGGTTTGCATGCGGAGGAGGCGGAGGTGGCGGGGCCTGTACTGTCAACACATTCGCAGTTACTCCTGGTACTACATATACAATTACGACTGTTGGTGCAGGTGGTTTAGCCGGTGCAGCTACAGGTACAGCTGGTGGAAATGGAGGTACAACGACAGTAAACGGTCCTGCAGGTAATCCAGGTCCATGGACGGCTGGAGGAGGTGCGGGAGGTCTGGGTGCCGCCGTTTTTGGAGCTACAGGGACAACGCACGCCGGAGGTGCCGGAGGAAATACCGGTACGGGCACAATTTATGCAGGAGGTGCAGGAAGCACAGGGCATGACGGGACAAGTAATAGTACCGGGATAAGCGGATCAGGCGGTGGCGGAGGTGGATCCGGTGCTGCAGGAAGCAATGCAACTTCCGCCAGCTGTGGTGCCGGGGACGCTGGTGCTGGTGGTACCGGGACTTTTCCAGGTGGGATTGGAGGATATAATACCAAATGCAATAGTGCTGATGCTACGGATGATATTGGTGTAGCAGGTGTTGTGCCCGGCGGCGGTGGCAGTGGAGATAATGAGTACAGTTATGGTACAGCCGCATCCGCAGTTGCAGGAGCAGCCGGAGCCAACGGTCAGGTAGTAATCACCTGGGCGACCTGTACTACTCCTACCAGCCAGTCAACTGCCTTTACTGCAAGCACTGTTTTAAATACTACCATGACATTGAACTGGGTTAGGGGAACGGGTAATGATGTGTTGGTTATTGCGAGTGCAGGCAGTCCGGTCAGCGGCAATCCTTCCAATGGTACCTCTTACACCGGCAATGCCAATTATGGTTCAGGAACAGCCGTAGCAGGTGGATTCGCAGTGTATAACGGAACGGGCACTTCCGTCAATCTTACCGGCCTTACTGCAAATACGACCTATTATTTTGAAGTTTTGGAATTTATGTCTGGTACGAACTGCTACCTGACTCCTGGACTTACCCTTGGCCCTATTACCACGAATTGTGCTTCGTTCGCTACCTTACCGTATTATACGTCTTTTGAAAGCGCCTGGGGAACTGCCTGCAATACTTCGGATGCCTTAGGCGCCCCTGATACGTATTGGACTAATGCCATTGGTGGCACCAGCCCCGGCGGAAATGATTACTGGCATCAGGACAATTATTCGGGTGCGGACTGGACCAGCCCGGGAACAGGGGCTTATTCCCCTGTTTATTCGCAGGGAACCCGAAGTGCCCGCTTTCATAATTATGGCGCTGTTGCTTCGTCCACGGGGGCGTTGGATTTACATGTTGACATGTCACCGGTCGGTACCAAGACGATTACGTTTGATATGATACATAATGAGTATACCAGTCCTTTTGAATTTCAGGTTTTGTTGTCAACAGATGGTGGGGTTACCTTCCCCACTACGCTGCTGACTGTCACATCCGTTGTTTCTGCCTGGACCACTCAAACAATTACTACTGCGCTTGGTACCTCCACGAGTGTTCTCCGGTTTATAGTGACTGACAGAGGCTCGCTGGATGTGGGAATGGATAACCTGAATATTTCAGTAGCAACGGCCAACCCTACCACACTTACACAAAATTTTGAAGGTTCCTGGACTTCCGTGGGAAATGCAACTAACGGCAGCAGCGGTTCTTTGCCTTCCGGATCACCGGCTAATACTCCGGCAACACAATTGTGGACGGCTAATAATTCCGCTGGCAGCGCCAATGATGTCTGGAACCGGTCTGATAAGCAGGGAGGATGGTCCAGTAGTGATAATACCTGCGGTGGTGCCGTACCTCCTCCAACCTGCGGGGCAAACAGCACTTCTTATTCTGCTATATTTGATAATTATGATGCTCCTGTCGGCTCCACTGGCTCCATACAGTCGCCTAATCTGGATTTGTCCAGTTATTCTACAGCGACACTGACATTCTACTATACTGCTTACAATGACGCTACTGCTTTGGATGTTCAGTTCTGGAACGGGAGTGGCTGGTATACTGTCACGGGATCACCTTTCGGCGCAACTTCCAATGTATGGACTTATGAATCCGTGACGATCCCTGTCGGCTCTGGCGTCCTTATCAACAATACAATCCTTAGGTTTACTGCCCATTCCAATGCGACCTATTCTACCCCGATTGGGATCGATGAAATTAACCTGAGCGGTACTTCTTCCTGTACTCCACCTACGACGCAATCAACTGTATTTACTTCCAGTGCCATCACAGCAACTTCTCTGACTGCAAGTTGGACCAGGGGTAATGGTACAAATGTATTGGTTATTGCCCAGGCTGGGAGTGCGGTAAGTACTAACCCTGTAAGTGGTACAGCTTATAGTGCCGGTGGAGGTGTTTATGGTTCTGGTAGCGCGATCGGTTCCGGTTATGTGGTTTATAACGGAGCCAGCACTACACCTACAGCAGCGATAACGGGATTGTCGCCCTCAACGCAATATTATTTTGCCGTTTATGAGTACAATGCCACTGGTACCTGTTATAAAACTCCGGGACTTACCCTGAATGCGAATGCCACCACCTTGGCAGCTGGAAACCCTACCACACTTCACCAGAATTTTGAAGGTTCCTGGACGGCCATTGGATCGGTAACGAATGGAAGCACCAGTTCAATCCCTTCAGGATCTCCTGCCAATACTCCGGTAACTCAGGTATGGACAGCCTTTAATGGAAATGGTTCCAATGCGAACGATGTATGGAATATTGATAATAGCCAAGGGGGCTGGAGCAGTGGCTATGATATTTGTGGTGGAACTTATGGTCCTTCTGCCTGCGGAGCTAACGGGACTGCCCACTCCGCTTTGTTTGACGTCTACGATGCGCCCGGCTCTTCATGGGGCTCTATTCAATCCCCAACGCTGGACATGTCTGGTTATACCACTGCAACGCTTACTTTTTATTATATGAATTTTAATTCGAGTGCGACACTGTTGGTGCAGTTCTGGAATGGGTCAAGTTGGGTAAATGTGACAGGGGAACCCGTTGGCGGTTTCGGGGTAACCAGCAGCAATGCCTGGGTATATGAATCCGTAAATGTTCCTGCAGGTTGTTACATCAATGGAACTGACCTTAAATTTACAGCCACTTCCGACTTTCAATATTACCCGATCGGGATTGATGAAATTAATCTTACCGGTGTAAATTCCTGTACTCAGCCTGGGTCACAAGCTACTGCCTTTGTCGCTAGTGCCATTACCCAAACGACTATGACAGCCAGCTGGACCAGGGGATCAGGTACGAACGTATTGGTTATAGCTGAAGCCGGCAGTAACATAACCACAGATCCTGCAAGCGGAACTTCCTATACTGCCAATGCTGCTTATGGACTGGGAACTGCAATCGGTTCAGGTTTTGTGGTGTATAACGGTCCCAGCACTACCCCTACAGTCAACCTAACCGGGCTGGCCGCAGGGACCAAATATTATTTTTCAGTTTACGAATACAATTCTACTGGTACCTGCTATAAAACTCCCGGACTTAACTGGAATGCTACTACCAATTGCGCACCTCCGGTTACTCAGGCGAATGGTTTTACTTCCAGCTCCATTTCAAATACGGGTATGACGATAGGTTGGAACAGGGGAAACGGAAACAGTGTTCTGGTTATCGCCAAATCTGGTAGTGCAGTAAGTCCGGACCCTACCAGCGGCAGTTCCTATACGGCTAATTCTTTATTTGGTTCTGGAACAGCCGAAGGGGGAGGTTATGCTGTTTATAACGGAACAGGTACTTCAGTGGTGCTGACCGGGCTGACAGCTAATACGACCTATTATTTTGACATTTATGAATATACTACTACCGGCCTGTGTTACCTGACTCCTGGCCTGACAGACGGAGGGAGCGGGGTGACAACAACAAACGCCGCCGGGCTAAACCATCTTGTCATCAGCCAGGTTTATGGAGGGGGTGGAAATTTAGGTGCACCTTATGTGCAGGATTTTATTGAGATTCATAATCCTACCTGCGCAGCCGTCATGTTAACGGGAATGTCAGTTCAGTACGCTGCTTATAACAGCAATACCTGGAATGTCACCAACCTTCCGAGTGTTTCACTGGGAGTGGGACAATATTACCTGATTGGTGAATACAATGCCGGAGGTACACCGGTTTTACCTACACTTGATCTTAACGCAAGTGCCCAAAATATCAATCTTTCGTCCATTCAGGGTAAAGTTGCCCTGGTGAGCAATACAACTGCTTTGACTACTTCCGGATGCCCTCTTCCAAATGTGGCGATTATAGATTTTATCGGATATGGCCCTGCGAGTTGCTATGAGGGCTCCGGGCCCGCTCCTGGCTTGAATAATACTTCATCGGATGCCAGAGTCAATAATGGATGTACAGACAATAATATCAATTCAAGTGATTTTATCAAAGAAACTACTGTCAGCCCGCGCAATATGGCATCTACATCTGTTTCCTGTTGTACCAGTGGTTGCGGCCCGGCTACCATTCCCTTCACTCAGAATTTTGATGCGGTCACCCCTCCAAATATGCCTGCCTGTTGGCTTTCCTTTGACGGGGATGCAGATGGAAATACCTGGCTAACCAGCAATGCATCCAGCATTGTCCCTCCTCCCAGTACTGGTGGTTCGAGCCCAAATGCGATGTCTTGTATGTATGATGGGGCGAACCCAAATAATGACTGGGCTTTCAGTCAGGGGATAACGCTTGCGGCAACCACAACCTATAAACTTACATTTGTTTATGCTGCGTTTTCCAGTCGTTACACTGAAAGCCTGGAGGTGAAATACGGGACTTCCCAGACCGTCGCCGGGATGACAAGCGGGACTATATTTACCAATGCTTCCTTTACAAACGCCGGATACGCTACAGCCAGTGCCAATTTTACCACCGTTGCCGGGGGCACGTATTATTTAGGATTCCATGATTATTCCGCAACCAACCAATATGGTATTTTTGTTGATAATGTAAGTGTTGCCCTTGGCTGCACCCCGCCCACTATTACTACACAGCCTGTCACTCCGCAGACGGTTAACATCAATGTAGGGGCTAACTTTACAGTGGCAACTTCTGCCGGAGCCCCCACGTATCAATGGCAATCAAGCCCCGATGGCAGCACCTGGACAAATGTGGCGAATGGTACTCCCACAGGTGTAACTTATACTGGTCCTACTGGTGCTACCCTGAATGCTCTGGGCACAGCCGCTGTTACCTTGTATTATTACCGCTGCGTGATAACTGCTGCCGGCTGTTCTGCGAATTCCAATAATGCCACGCTTACCATCAGTAATGCCGGTGCTTGCCTGAATTATGCCACCCTGCCTTATGCCACGTCTTTTGAATCCTGGATACCTGATCCATGCAGTGCCGGTGCAGGCCGTTCTCCTGATATTTACTGGACAAGCACGGCTTCCGGTGCAAGTGATTACTGGCATGAGAATGATATTACCACCGGTGACTGGAATGGCCTGGCTAATTCAGCCGGAGCTTATTCACCCAATGCCTCTGTGGGAACATTCAGTGCCAGGTTCCG
>Ga0207067_10262_pt1 | contig 15553 bp, 12 predicted proteins | sample Alteio_BWMinCont_25_FD_153484 | JGI IMG/M metagenome (GOLD analysis project Ga0207067, IMG submission 153484) | Enriched cells from forest soil in Barre Woods Harvard Forest LTER site, Petersham, Massachusetts, United States -... | ecosystem: Environmental > Terrestrial > Soil > Temperate forest >...
TAAGGAATATATCAATGGCGTAGTCAATCGAGCCGATCATCACGCACTCGGCGTTAATGAAATCGTGTTTACACTAGCTGGTGCTGTATTATGGAAAGCAACCGAAGATATAGAAGTAAGAACCTACAATGAAAAAACTGCCAATATGCTATGGTTTAAAGTAAATGAGAAGACTTACTGCATGACATACAACCATAGTAATGATGAAGTCGAACTGAAAGAAAGAAATAATAATGGAAGTGTAATTGCTACGTTCGATAACAGTAGCTCTGCTCAATATGTGAAACAAATATTCACAGACTTATAGTAGGGCAATGAAAAGTCATCTTGGAAAATAGCTGCTCTATCGATTGGCTCTTCACATCTTCTGTAACTTTCTTTTCGTAAAATTTCCTCCATGAGCTATACAGATAATAACAATCATATTAGTAGTCATCAAAAAAAACTGTGGTCTGATATAACGAACGAAATTGACAAATCAATGACTTCCACAATTCAGATTAGGAACTACGTAATTCAAGACCATGTAGAATTTTACGCTTTCTCTAAACCAGTAAGCTTTTTTGATTGCTATTTTCTTAAAGACATTGTATTTAGAGGTATACACCCCAAATATGTTAATTTTTTTAATTGTTGTTTTGATGAGTCTTTATCAGTTTATGCTTCATTCAGTAGTGATTTCACTTTAGATACAGTTTCTTGTAAACAAGACATTTCAATTTTCAGGGGAACTTACGAATCGTGTAATTGGTCCTTTGCAGATTGTAGTGATATTACCATCATTGGTGGTCATTTTAACAAGTTATACATATCGACAAAAAACAAGGAAATAGACAATTTGTCATTGCGTAGCAATATTGAAGGTGACATCAATATAGTGAATGCAAAAATTGAGAAAATTGATGTTTCGGGCTTAAATGAGAAATCTAATTTGTCCATATTTGATTCAAATATTAATGTGGTAAATTTTAAAAATTACAGAAACGATGGAAAATTAAATATCTCAAATGTTACCAGATTAAAAAATAATAAACCTAGTATGTTTTATGTTGACAAATCATACCTAGGTAAAGCAGAGTTTTACAACATTGATTTTAATCAGTATGATGTTGTAAACTTTGATGACACATCTCTTGTTGATTGTATTTTTGTCAATATTATTTGGAAACCCTTAATTACAGCAGGATTTGAGTACTATATTTTCCCTACTACAGATAAAAAAGAACGAGAGTTATTTACGTGGGTAAACAAAAACGTTAATAATTTCCTTTCTCCTCATACTGAGTTTCGAACTGAAAAGTCCAGAATACTATACTTCAGAAAAAGCAGAGAAGTTTATAGACAATTGAAGTATGCATTAAGTAAACAGGGTGATGTTATCAACGAGCAATATTTCCACTCTAAAGAGATGATAGTCTATAAAAAATCCTTGCTTTGGTTTAGTAGAGATTTTGGCACAAAACTCATAATCTCTCTAAGTCAATGGACAAGCAATTTTGGGCAAAGCATCTTCCTTCCAATTTTCTGGCTACTTATTGGACATTTAATTTTATGCACGTTAGCATGGTTATACAGTGCAATTACTGTTGCTTCCATAGGTGATTATGTAAATGCATACCTAATACTAATAAACCCCCTTCACTCATACAATATCCCTTCTGAGAATTGGGGCACTTATGAAATATCGTTTAAAGGAGCATTAGTTCTAATTGATATAGCAATGCGCATTTGGTCTTCCTACATGATCTATAATATCATTAGAGCTTCCAGACGGTTTATAAAGTAAATGGTCTGGTTAGCAGAAAATTAGTAGATACTGGGACTTTAAAATAAATATTTTAATCATAATACCCAAACTGAGACACTACCTAGAACAAGAAATGGACAATAGCTAGACTTTACATTTAATCAACAAACTTAACTACTCTTAACGGTTAAGTTTTTATAGGTCAATCTAACTCCGCTGCACATAGCAACTGTTTCTTCAAACCTCATTGGACAATTCATTATCCGGGTGTTGTATCTGTATGCACTCTCGTTAAAGTAAGACTGTAAATGTTTTGGTGACACATGATGATAGATACCTATTACCATTCTGTCAAATAGTGAAAACGCACCCTCGATAGTGTTAGTGTGATAGACATCTTCTTTTACAAATTCCTTTTTAGAATGATCTACAATTCCGTGATGAGCAAACTCCTTACCTACATTAGTATATACTGTAGAACTATCAGTCATTATTACTGAATTAGTATCAATATTTCCTCTCACTAAGTCCTTAATATTTTCACCTTCCTCTATTACTTTAAAGCGTATTTTATTAGAGCGTTCGATATAACCCATCACCGTACTTTTGTTGTCATTTATACCACGTAATTTATCAGTGATTTCTTTACGCTTTTTGTTGCTCATGTTACCTACTTTACCACCGACATAAGTCTCATCTACTTCAACAATGACACCCTCTCCACCCAATACTTCTGGAACAGATTCTTTCAGTGTTTCCCTAATTCTGTGTAACATGAACCAAGCACTCTTTTGGTGGATTCCTAGGTCTCTAGACACCTGTAATGATGATATGCCTTTCTTGTGATTGGTACATAGGTATATTGCCGCGAACCATGTCCGTAAGGGTAACTTGCTGTTTTCAAATATAGACCCAACCAAGGCACTGAATTTCTTTTGGCATCCTATGTTCCTACACTTGTAACCTCTGTTAGTTTTATAAGGGTTACTGGCGTTACAATGTGGACATGTTACATTACCACCCCAACGTATTTGCTCCCAATATGCTAGACATATTTCTTCATCTTTGAAATAATCAAATAATTGTGGTAGTGTCTTGAATTGAGCAAACATAAATTAGTATCTTATTGGGACAAAGATAATAACTAATGCGTTCACAACAAAACATTATTTTAAAATTAGTTTTGTACGTTTATAATATGGCTGTTATAGACTTGGAATTCATTAAAAATTTTGTCCTTAGATTTTTCGCAATATACCGTTTAGGGAATCGCAGAGAATATGATATCGCTACTTTAAAGGAGTTAATGATCCAACTTTACCCAGAGTTTTCTTACAATAGTTTCGAAGCTGATCTATTAAATGCACTAACTGAACTTGTAAATCAAAGTCTATTACTAGTAAAGGACGCAAGGATTCCCAACACTATGAATATGACATCTGGTTACTCTATAACTGATTTGGGAAATACGAACGCTCTATCAATTAATGATGATATTCTTAATGATTGCATTTTGGAAACCCACAAACGAGATCTCGTAGGTCTCAACATGTGCATAAAGAAATTTCAACCTTTCGAACGACTACAAGATTATCAATTAACTAAAAGAATGGAAAACGTAAGAGGGGAAACAGAAAAACCTAGACGAGATATTCTTTTTGATAGCGACAGCGTTAATAGATATTTTGATATTCTAAATACAGACGGCTTTATTAAAGAGTATGAAAGAAGAAACTATAAATTTACTAAAAGAGGTAGAAAACTAATCGAAATCGGCTCTCTAGATGGATTCCAAATATGGGAAGAAAATGAAAAAATAAAGGAAATTAATCGACAACTATCTAATGACACCTTAGTTGAAAGTAATATTGCTAACGTAGGGATAACAAGAAGATTGTACGTGACAAATTTGTTGATTGCTGTAGCAACTGTTTTTGCTGCTGCTTACTACATTTTAGAGATGGTAAGGATACATATTCCTGACTATCTTCCTCTTTCTGTAATCTCTCTAATTTTCTTCGTAGGTGCCTGTCTCGGAGCATCCCTGTGGTATATATTGCCGCTAATAGACAAATACATACAAGAACATAAAACCAAGTAGACATCAACTATATATCACTGTACTCTATTCCTTTTTATCAACCAACTTTAAAACTATCGCAGTAAACAAAACACCAAATAAAAAGAGCACCGTTGATGTCCATAGTTGTATCGATCCAAGAAGGTGAAATTTTTCTACGCATGTAGCAAAGAATAAAGCTATTGTAGCTATCACTAATGCTAGGGTATAGTAATTTAGACGAGCAGCATTTTTAATGTTTTGTATGGCTATATTTTTAAAGAAAAGTTTTTCATTCTCTTCTTCGTTCTGTTTACCAACATATCCTCCATTTTGAATAAAGAATCGTCCCTCAAAAGAGATTTTATATTGTTTATCCCATGTTGCCCCATCAGTCTCAATCATTTTATGTGCTAACAGATACTCCAGCAAATGATTTAATTCACCATCTTCATCAATTATTTTATAACGGGCGTAGAAATGGAACATTATTTGGGTTGCATTAACAAATTGCTTTCTTCCTCCAATTAAAAAAGTTTGGCTAATTGTCCCATCACTTTGTACTGTTTTATGAATTTTGTGTTCCTCATTGTAGGCATCTCTTAAAATCTCTAAAACTGCATCAAGCTTTTGGTTGATAGTCATAGACAAAAAGGTACTCTATTTTTAATTATATCTTACATTTATAGCTAAAATATTAATTGATGTTACCCCTAAAAAGTTTCGCAGGCTTTAAATATTTTTTAGTTGAGAAAATTTCAAAAGACAGTGTTTTTGATACATTTTGCATAACACACAATTCGCAAGCAAATGAGAAGCTCTACAATAGAATTGAGAAAATCATAAAGGAGATTAGGTTATTTGAAAATCCCAAAAGCATAAAATTTGGAAAAACAGGTGACGAGCTACAACGAATATTAGGTGCTGATTACACGGACAGTGGTTACACCAAAATGTTTATTTTATGCGAAAGCAGAAACAAGGAATTCATCGATAATCTCGAAGTTTATTTTATAAATAGGCATTGGGGAGACTGTGATAATACACATAGAACCATCGTAGGAAACATGACAGATACAACAGGTTTATACAAAATGTACTTAGTTCTTTAACCATAAATCTTTATGTCTGTTGTTTCGATCTTCTTTATTATAACAGTCGAAAGTGGAAATCTTTTTATTATATCGTCATAATACGAATTTGCACCTTCAATAGAAATGAACTCCTTTTCGAAATTAAGTTCTGTATTTGTTTCTATAGAAAATATAGTTCCAGAAACTTTAAAGTAAATATGATTATCAGTCAATTCAGTTGTTACGCCAGCGTGTGATAAATTAATGATTGTTGGCTCGATCTCATCAGGATAAGATTTCGATTGAATTAATTCATCTTCATTAAATGATTCAAATTTCAGTACACTATTCATATATAATTGCCTTTCTTTTATATATAAATATCTATAATCCAAAGTTGGCGATAATTACCGATTTTACATCCTTTCCGGCAGCTTTATGCCCATCAGGTTCATGGCATGGCGTAGGGTTTGTGCGGTCATAATGATCATCATTAGCCGCAATTGTTTTTTCTCTTCGTTCTCTGCCTTGCTAATGCTGTGTTCGTCATAAAAAGTATTGAACAACTGCGCTAATTGGAATGAGTAGTTACACAGTGTGGATGGGTCGTACTCCTCGGCGGCAGATGCCAATATATCGGGGTACTGTTCCAGGGCCACTACAATATTCTTTTCGGCCGGTGTTATAGCCTGTTTAAAGTCGGTTGACTGGAACTTGGTATTGCCTGGCAGCAAAGGCACATTTTCTTTTCTCAATATACTGCATATACGCGCGTGGGCATATTGTATAAATGTAGCCGTATATCCGTGCAGGTCTATACTTTCTTTGGGGTCAAAGATCATTTTCTTCTTAGGGTCCACACGCAGCAGGTAAAACTTAAGTGCGTCCAGGCCTATCATTTCATAGAGTGCTGCCAGTTCTGCATGGGTAAATCCGTCGCTTTTGCCCGCCTGTTCAGTTTGCGTTTGGGCCAGGCTTATCATCTCTGCTATCATATCATCAGCATCTACTACGGTGCCCTCGCGGCTCTTCATCCGCCCGGTAGGCAGTTCTACCATCCCGTAAGACAAGTGGTAAATGCCATCTGCACATGGCTCGCCCAGTTTTTTAAGTATCAGCTTTAGTACCTGCATGTGGTAGTTCTGCTCGTCGGCTATTACATATACGCTCTGGCTTAGTTTATAGTCATCATACTTCAGTCGGGCGGTACCCAGGTCTTGTGTCATATATACACTTGTCCCATCGCCGCGCAGCAGCAGTTTTTGGTCCAGGCCGTCTTCTGTCAGGTCTATCCATACACTGCCATCCTCCTTGGTAAACAGCACCTTTTTTTCAAGGCCTTCGGCAACAATGTTCTTGCCCAGCAGGTAAGTATTGCTTTCATAATAGGTCTTGTCAAAGGTGATGCCCATTTTACGGTAGGTGTCGTCAAAGCCTTTATATACCCATCCGTTCATACGCTGCCAAAGTTCACGTACCTCCATGTCGCCCGCTTCCCAGTCGCGCAGCATGGCTTGGGCTTCCTTCATTATGGGCGCTTCTTTCTCGGCCTTATCCTTATCTGTTCCAGCAGCTACTAGTTGCGCTATCTCTTCCTTATAAATATCATTAAATTTTACATAATAGTCGCCCACCAGGTGGTCGCCTTTTATTCCTGTTGTTTCCGGTGTTGCGTCGTTGCCATACCGTTGCCAGGCCACCATCGACTTGCAGATGTGTATACCCCTGTCGTTGATCAGGTTGGCTTTTACAACCTGTTTGCCATTGGCCTTGCATACCTGTGCCATGGCCGCGCCCAAAAAAATATTGCGCATATGCCCAAAATGCAGTGGCTTATTAGTGTTGGGCGATGAGTATTCTATCATCACCCGGCAGTCAGTCCCCGGCTTTTCGCCAAAGTGTATATTATTAAAGTTGTTCAGCAAAAAATTTACCCAATAGTTGTCGGTAACCGTAAGGTTTAAAAAACCGCTTACTACCTGGTAAGATGTAAAAATGCCGGTTTTCTCTACCAGGTAAGTGCCCAATTGTGCACCCAGTGCATCGGGTTTCATTCTTAGCACTTTTACAAAAGGGAACAGTACAACGGTATAGTCGCCCTCAAATTCAGGCTTGGTCTGGTTTATAGTGATGGTAACCCCTTTCACATCGGCATCGGCAAAAAGATGCTTCACGGCATCTGCAACAATCAGTTTTATCTGGGCGGCAAGCGTCATTTATAGTTATTTACAGCAAAAATACTTTTTAAACATGGCAATTGTACCAAAGCTATAGCACTTGTACTACGTCTTGTTAGTGTCTATACTATATAATTTAAGATTTTATGCACACTATTATTAGAAGGCATTCCGTTATCTTTGCCTGCTTTTATAACAAATTGGCAGCAATGAAACACCTTCCATTCTTTTCTTTTTGCGTTTTTGTACTGGCTGCTATGGCTGGGTGCTCCACTAAATTCAATACTGCGGCCCCTTATCAAAATATAACGATCGTGTATGGTCTGCTCGATGAGGGCGATACTGCACATTATATACGTATCCAAAAAGCTTTCCTTTCTCAAAGCCTTAGCGCTTATAATATGGAAAAGGTGGCAGATTCCAGTTTCTACCCGCAATTGAATGTTGTGCTGGAAGCATTTAATAGCGGTAATATGGTAGGTGCACCTATTACACTTACCCGTGTAGATCTTAACCAGGAAGGATATCAAAAAGACAGTGGTGCTTTTTTTACTACACCCAACTATGCATATAAGTTTAAAAATGCTTTAGATCCGAATAATACCTACAGGTTGCTCATAACCAATCCTGCGTCAGGCGAGGTTGATTCTGCTGAAACCACAATTATAGATGAATCTTCTGCAAACTTTTCATGTCCCTACTTGGATAATTTGGGTACTACACTTAGTTTCTCGCATTCTGCAAACCCGTTTCTGGTACGCGGCAGCGTGCCACCTACTGTAGCTTACATGGAGGGTATATTAAGAGTAAGGTGGGTGGAGAAAAATTCGCAGACAAACACCACGGTGAAAAAATATGCAGACTGGGATTTTGCAACGGCTACGCCATCTGGCAATGCTGGGGCTACGTCTTTGGGCTTTAGCCTGACTTCTAATAATTTCCAGTTTTATGATTTTCTGTCAGGTGCCATGCAGGTACCGCCTCAATTTGTAACCAGGCTCATGGATAGTGCGCAACTGATTCTTTCTGCGGCTAACACAGATTTCTATAACTATATGCAGATCACCCAAACCCTGGGTACGGGGCTTACTGGTATGGATATTGAACCTAATTATACCAATATGTTATCTTCAAAGGGCATAAATCGTGTACTTGGGTTGTATGGAGGTCGTGCTTTTCGTAGTGGCTATGTAGTATATGATGTTGCTACTCTCGACTCAATAATGGCAAATCCTGTTACTAAGAATTTGGGCATAGTAGGCTCAGCCTATTAAGCCGTATATCTATGCTGCTGCGCTTAGTTGTAACAAGCTAGCCTTCAAAAAGTGGATATCTTCATTTACAGGCTATCTGCTGGTGTCGTACCTTACATCCGTTATCGTGAGCTATCAAATAACGAAAATCAGGCTAAATAATCCTGGGGTTCAAGATTCTTTCAGATTTTAAAAATGTATGTCAACGGACATTTTGGGGCATTTTTCTTTTGGTGCCTTAAGTTAATATGATCTGCAGGCAAGGCATTCAGCCATCCTATCCTTATAAAATGTCCTTTTTAAGCTTTTTTATCGCAACAGACATTTCTCTTTGACTGGAAGTTTTTATGGAGCATATTTTAATATTTTAAGTATAATAATGGGAGCTCTTTGCTCCTTATGGTCATGATCTTTATATTTATAATGTACCATGTTTGCATCCAATAAGGTATGCAGGTGCCATTTTCATTTATCCCCTTTTAAGTCGTTCCAAAGTATTGTGTATTACCTTTTTTGCCTGTTATGGCATTATTATCATCATAAATGTCTTGCTCAGGTGGTATTTTTTCTTTCACAATGGCAGAAATACTGACATTATTTCTGATGTTGCCATGCTGGTATATTTATTGTCTAGGATTACAAAGAGAATAAAATTTAATTACAATACTTAAAAATCAATTATGGCAAAAATTATTGGCATTGACTTAGGAACTACCAACTCATGTGTTTCTGTGATGGAAGGGAATGAGCCCGTGGTAATTGCGAACGATGAAGGTCGCCGTACCACCCCATCGGTAGTAGCTTTTTTAAAGAACGGAGAACGTAAGGTAGGTGACCCTGCAAAACGTCAGGCCATTACCAACCCTACAAACACTGTTATGTCCATAAAACGTTTTATGGGTCGTCGTTTTGACGAAGTGACAGGCGAAATAGCTCATAACTCCTATAAAATAGTAAAGGGTGAGAATAACACTCCCCGTGTGGATATAGATGGCCGCATGTACACTCCACAGGAAATTTCTGCAATGATCCTTCAGAAAATGAAGAAAACTGCTGAAGAATTCCTGGGTACAGAAGTGAACGAAGCCGTTATTACAGTACCGGCATACTTTAACGATGCACAGCGCCAGGCTACCAAGGAAGCCGGCGAAATTGCAGGCCTTAACGTACGTCGTATCATTAACGAACCTACTGCAGCTGCTTTGGCTTATGGTATGGATAAACAGCATGTTGACAGCAAAATAGCTGTGTTCGACTTAGGTGGTGGTACGTTCGACGTATCTATCCTGGAGCTGGGTGATGGCGTGTTTGAAGTGAAATCAACAAACGGTGATACACACCTTGGTGGTGATGACTTTGATAAAGTGATCATGGACTGGTTGGCCGATGAATTTAAGAAAGACGAAGCTATAGACCTGCGTAAGGACCCAATGTCTTGGCAGCGTTTGAAGGAAGCTGCTGAAAAAGCTAAGATCGAGTTGTCTTCTTCACAGGAAACTGAAATAAACCTTCCTTATATAACTGCGGTTGACGGTGTGCCTAAGCACCTGGTGCGCAAAATGAGCCGTGCTAAGTTCGAACAACTGTCTGACAGCCTGGTTGAGCGTACACTGGAACCTTGCCGCAAAGCATTGAAAGATGCTTCTATGAGCACAAGCCAGATAGATGAAATTATCCTGGTGGGTGGTTCTACACGTATCCCACGCATACAGGAAGTAGTTGAAAAATTCTTCGGTAAAAAGCCTAACAAGAGCGTAAACCCTGATGAAGTTGTTGCTGTAGGTGCTGCCATACAAGGTGGTGTATTGAGCGGTGATGTAAAGGATGTGTTGTTGCTTGATGTAACTCCGCTTTCTTTAGGTATTGAAACTTACGGTGGTGTAATGACACGCCTGATAGAATCAAACACTACTATTCCTACCAAGAAGAGCGAAGTATTCTCTACTGCAAGCGATAGCCAGCCAAGCGTTGAGATCAACGTATTGCAAGGTGAGCGCCCAATGGCAAAAGATAATAAGAACCTGGGTCGTTTCATACTCGATGGTATTCCACCTGCACCACGTGGTGTTCCTCAGGTTGAAGTAATATTCGACATCGATGCGAATGGTATCTTGCATGTAACTGCCAAAGACAAGGGTACCGGCAAGCAACAGAATATTCGTATTGAAGCTGGTAGCGGCTTGAGCAAGGAAGAAATAGAACGCATGAGGGATGACGCTAAGGCTAACGAAGCTGCTGATAAGGAAGTGCGTGAAAGGGTTGAAAAGATGAACAAAGCTGATAGCCTGATCTTTACTACCGAAAAGCAACTGAAAGAATACGGTGACAAGATACCTGCTGATAAGAAAGGCGCTATTGAGTCTGCAGCCGCTAAACTGAAGGAAGCACATAAGGCTGAAGATATGAATGGCATTGATACTGCTGAAGCAGAATTGAATGCAGCTTGGAATGCAGCTAGCCAGGATATGTACAGCGCAGGTCAGCAAGGTGCAGGTCAGGAGCAGCACCAGGAACATGCTGGCGCCGCTAACGATGGCAGCGTAGCTGATGCTGAATATGAAGAAGTAAAATAAGAATAGATAGATAGTTGGTAAAAAGCATCTCATAACCGTGGGATGCTTTTTATTTTTAAGGAACCTCCTTGGCTGTGTTATATTTTAATGAATACTTATGTAAGTATTTGCCCTTTTTGTATTTTTATGTTCCATTAAACTTTTATTTATGAAAAAGCTGTTTGTTGTATTATGTAGTATCGCACTTTATTTTTCTGCAAGTGCACAAGATGGCGCTGCCGAGCAAAAAGCCTATATGGACTACGGCACCCCCGGGCCTATGCATGCCATGCTGGCTAAATGTAATGGCAACTGGAACGAGGACATCACTTTCTGGATGAAGCCAGGTGCCGAACCTATGAAATGGACGGCTACCTCTGTAAGCGAAATGATGATGGACGGCCGCTACCAGCGTTCTATATCCACAGGGTCGTTCATGGGCATGCCCTTTAGCGGTATGAGCATAACAGGCTACGATAATGCAAAGAAGATATTCTTCACAACGTGGATAGACAATATGGGTACCGGTATGATGTATGGTGAAGGCAAGTGGGACGATGCCAAAAAGTGCGTCGATTTTAAAACCAAGATGGTTGACCCAATAACTAAAAAAGAAATACCCTGCCGCGAGGTGATCACTTTTATAGATGATGCGCATCAAAAAAATGAAATGTTCATGATCTCCAAGGGCAAGGAGTACAAGTCCATGGAAATACTACTGACAAAGATTTAGATATGGGATTGTCTCAAATAACAATGGCCGGGCATTGCCCGGCCATTGTTATTTGTATGTTGTTCTTATTGTTGCAAGCATCCTCGCCACTTTCTACTGAACTGATTTACGACTCTCGACTTATTCTACCACACTTATCTTTATCATATTGGTAGGCAAGTGGGCTAGTACCGGTAAGCTGCCTGTACTTACTACAACATCTCCCTGTTTCAGCAGGTCTTTTTCTTTAAGAATATTCATCTGGTCGGTAATTATTTCATCTACACTTTCTTCTTTATTGTAGAAGAAGGCCTGCACGCCCCAGCTAAGGCTTAATTGATTTACCAGTTGCTTTAGTTTGGTAAACACATACAGCGGTGAGTGCGGCCTGAAGCTGGATAGCATAAAGCCTGTGTATCCTGATTGTGTCATACCTATGAGTGCATTGGCCTGTATGTCTTTGGCTATTACGCAAGCATTGTAGCATAGCGCATCGCTAAGAAAAGACGGAGAATGGGGCTGAGGTACCAGGTTACGGTTATACACCACTGCTTCTTTTTCTACTTCTTCTATTATACTTACCATGGTCTTAATAACCAGTTCTGGATATTGGCCCATAGCGGTTTCGCCGCTGAGCATTACAGCGTCAGCGCCTTCCAGTACAGCGTTGGCTACATCGGTTATCTCGCTACGGTTGGGGCGGCTGCGGTCTATCATGCTTTCCATCATCTGGGTAGCTATGATCACTGGTTTGGCCCTGTGTATGCATTTGCGCACTATATTCTTCTGTATCATGGGTATCTGCTGCAGCGGCAGTTCCACACCCAGGTCGCCACGTGCAACCATAACAGCATCAGATGCAAGTATTATCTCCCGTAGGTGCACCAATGCTTCAGGCTTCTCTATTTTGGCAATGATCTTTGCTTTACTGTCGCGCGCTTCTATACGGCTACGCAGATCCAGTATATCTTCGGGCTTGCGCACAAACGACAAGCCTATCCAGTCAATATTCTCAGTAATAATGAACTCCAGATCGTTCAGGTCCTTTTCAGATAAAGAGGGGAGTGATATAGCGGTATCTGGCAGGTTTACACCCTTACGGGATGATAAAAGGCCGGGAGCTGTAACCGTTACTTTTACGCGATTGTCAGCAGTTATTTCAGTTACCAGTACTTCTATCTTTCCGTCATCCAGCAATATCTTCTCGCCAATTTTTACATCTTTATGAAAATCGGGATAAGATATATAGATGTTCTCCAGTGTACCTATTGTTTTCTCGTTGCTGAAGTAAAAGGTGTCGCCCATCTTTAGGTCCAGGGCATTGTCTTTTATCTCACCTACACGCAGTTTGGGGCCTTGCAGGTCGGCAAGTATAGCTATGGTGTAGCCAAATGTTTCATTGATCTTGTGTATGTGATCTATCACCAGCTTGTGCTGCTCGTGTGTGCCATGCGAGAAATTGAGGCGGAACACATTTACGCCAGCTTGTACAAGTGTTAATAATTTTTCGTAAGTGTTTGATGCCGGTCCTACGGTAGCAACGATCTTTGTTTTACGTGACATGATACTTTAATTCGATTTAGTGGCTAGATATGATTTGACTTTGGATTGTAAAAAATATATACCACATATACTTGCAGATAAGCAGGAAACCTGTTATGCCCCTAAATTAATCAATTAATAAATGCTTTTTGAAATCTTCATCATTAAATTTTAACTTTGCGCCCGTTATAACATTTTACAATTTAGTATGTCAGGACAGTTAAAGGAAGTTCGTAACCGCATAAAATCAGTTACATCTACGCAGCAGATAACAAAGGCAATGAAGATGGTGAGCGCTGCTAAACTTCGCCGTGCGCAAGACGCGATAGTGCAGATGCGCCCGTATGCGGTGAAGCTGCAGGAAATGCTGAGCAATATTGTAAGCAGTGCATCGGCTGACGTAAACATGCCACTGGCTGACGAACGCGCTCCTGAACGTATATTGATGATACCTATAACCAGCGACCGCGGACTTTGTGGCGCTTATAATGCCAACATTATAAAACTTACCCGCCAGGTAATTAAAGATAAATTTGCTGCACAGGAAGCTAAAGGCAATGTTACCATTATGCCAATAGGCAAGAAAGGTTACGAAGCCTTTTTGCGTGCAGGTGTGAACATGATAGACACCTACTGGCAAATATTTGCAGACCTGCGCTTTGAAAATGTGAAGCACGCTGCGGTGTATGCCCAGGAATCTTTCCTGAGAGGGGAGTATGATAGGGTTGAGATCGTTTATAGCCAGTTTAGGAATGCTGCTACACAGGTGTTTATCAGTGAGCCATACCTGCCTATACCTAAAGTGGTGAACGAGGAAGGAACTAAGAAAACCAATGCCGATTTTATATACGAACCGGATATGGAAACATTGCTGCAGGAACTGATGCCTAAGATACTGAACACACAGGTGTACAAGGCTGTACTGGATGCTAATGCATCTGAGCATGGTGCACGTATGACCGCTATGGATAAGGCCAGTGAGAATGCCAACGAAATGCTGCGCAGCCTGAAGATCAGCTACAACCGCGCCCGCCAGGCAGCCATTACCACAGAACTTACAGAAATTGTGAGTGGTGCGGCAGCTTTGCAAGGCTAATGTCATTATTGTTATTAAACATTATATTTATAAGCCGCAGCAACCTACAAAAGTGCTGCGGTTTTCTTATATTTAAGCAAATTTGCAGTATGAAGACGCGTGTATTTTTATTAGGTATCCTTTTAGTGCTCGCCAATAGTAGCTATGCACAAAATGCAAGGGTGAAACGCTATACCACGCCGCTTGCAGGCCAGGCAGTGCTTAGAGACGTGGATGATAAATACAACGCCCGGATACTCAACAGCGAAATGCCCGACCCTGATAAAAATGAACAGACGGGTGAGTTAGATTCTGTAAAAAAGCTGATACAAAAGGCCTTCCCGCGGAAGGCATCGAACGTGGGATATAATAAGACCACTACGGCCGCAGCACCTATAGTAGCTATAGGTTTTATTGCTGATAGCCTGGGTGGCATACCGTCTGACAACTACATGGCTATTAATAACAACAACCAGGCAGTATCTGTTATCAATGAAAATATATCTGTACATGATGCTACTACAGGGCAAATGACGACCCGTAAATCTTTGTACAATTTTTCGCTATCCGTGGGATTGAATACGAGTATTACTAACCCGAATAACTACCGCTACGACCCTAAGGTGATCTATGACCCTGAGGCGGATAAGTTCATCTGCATTATGCTGAACGGGGTGAACCAATACAACTACATAGTTGTAGGTTTCTCAAAAACAAATGACCCTACCGGCGCATGGAGCTTTTATAAATTTTACGGCAACTTTGCCAATGATACTACAGCCTTTGACTACCCGGCTATAGCTATAACGCACGATGAATTTTTCTTTACTGGCAACCAGATAATGGATGGTATAAGCTGGCAGATAGGCTTTAAAGAGAGTGTGATATACCAGATACGCAAGCAGGATGGTTACAATGGCGATTCCACACTTAACTACCAGCTATGGGACAGTATAAAAAGCGATGGCCTGTACATACGCAACCTTTACCCGGTGAAGGGCGGTGGCAGCATTAAAGGGCCAAGCCAGTACCTGCTGGGCAAGAAAATACTGCAAGTGCAGAACGATAGTTTCTTTTTGGTGAAGATACCCGACACAATAGGCAGTGCTAATAACAACCTGGTGGTGACGCCATTGGTAAGCAACCTTGCTTACGGGGTGCCACCCGATGGTCGCCAGCCAGATACCAGTGTAGTGCTGATGACCAATGATGACCGCATACTGGGTGCATATACAGAAGGCAGCGAGATACAATTTGTACATGCTTGTGTGAACCCGGCCAATGGTGGGTCTGCAGTGTATCACGGCATCATCAGCAATTATGCTACTGCGCCTACAGTGCAGGGGCACTTGTTTAGCATAGA
>Ga0207067_10263_pt1 | contig 15522 bp, 15 predicted proteins | sample Alteio_BWMinCont_25_FD_153484 | JGI IMG/M metagenome (GOLD analysis project Ga0207067, IMG submission 153484) | Enriched cells from forest soil in Barre Woods Harvard Forest LTER site, Petersham, Massachusetts, United States -... | ecosystem: Environmental > Terrestrial > Soil > Temperate forest >...
TAAAAAGAGGAATTATTAATGATGATTTAATCTTCCAAAACAATTGATTTTATTACACATGTAAGATTTTTGAAAAAATTGTAAATCTAAGAAGTGATTATATGACCTACGTCAGGTTTATTCTTTGAAATGGATAAAAAAGATAGCTGATCTGGCCTCCTGAATTCCGGGTAGGCTGTTTAAAGTATGACTGAGACTATCCTCGGCAAATGAACTTCCTGCACTTTGTTATCATTTTCCATTTAAAGTAAATTTCAGATATTGAATTTATTACGAATGGATGAATCATTTCAGTATATGAAATCAATTCGTATCGCCTAACGGGCTTTGTTCTTTTAGCCAAATGATCTGGTAATTCTTTAATAAAAACGATTTCAAATAATTTATCAATTATTTCCCTTATTAATGCTATGTAATGTGGTGAACGGTAGCTCGGAGCGTGCGATAAAACTCGAATTTCAGCATCTGTAATTTTTGTTTTACTATTCAATAATAAAACCAATCCGAAAATATGCTCTGTGCTCTTGACATAATTGATAATGAAATTTTTCCAAACAATTTTGTCTCCCTTCCAGAATACATCCTTATACCCCTCCATTGGATCATTTAATTCATCTGGGTTGGAGAAATATATTTCCTGTTTCTCTAATTCATTATGCTTATCAAGAATACTGGCAATTGTTCTGAATCTGTACATTTTGCATTTGTATTAAAAGGGTTCAAATCATGCCTTTAGAAATATTTTGGCAAATTTTTTTGACTAAAGTTGACGATCAAATTAGGAATGCCAAAAAACCTCGAAATTTTGCAAATTTCGCACGATTGAAGAAAGTCATTCCATCGGATGCCTTGTAAATAGTGGGTTGCAGAGGATTCTCTACCGAATTCTCTACCGATTAAAGCAAACCCCCTGCCAATGCAGGGGGTTGTACCCGAAGTCGGAATCGAACCGACATGTCCGTGAAGACACTGGTGTTTGAGACCAGCGCGTCTACCAGTTCCGCCATCCGGGCATTGTACTAAAAATTGAACTGTCTTCCTCAATTTTCCGGGAAGACAAAAGTAGCAGTTTTTGTGAATCTGTGGCACTTTGTCCTGTTTTTATCTGTGCTGGTGGCAAATGCCCTTAACAGTATTTAACAGAAATTGCTTGTGTGTGGCCTGGTGTTTGCAATATTCGGTACAAACACAAACTAAAATGAGAAAAATTATACTCGTGCTTTTAACTTCCTGCGTACTTTCTGATGTGGGCGCACAAACTGGAAATGCTGTTCCTTCTTCCAATACAATTGGTGGATATAGCATGGATCTGGGTATGGGTTATGCTGGTTTTTCTTTTGCATCGGATTTGTTGAACAAAAATTTGCTGGCCAATGGATATGCTGGTATTACGAATCAATACCCTTCCTGGAATCTTACGATCATCCATGCGATTCGTAAGAATAATGTTTTCAATTTCGGTATCGGTGGTATTATTAAGCATAATACTGTGAATGATTCTTCCAAAACTTCTTTTTCTGGTTTCCTTTTAAACATGGGTATTGGAAGGGTTATCTTCCACACTAATAATTGGGTTGTTTATCCGATGATTGCTTATCAATTTGGGAGCTATTCTGTGAACTCTGACATTACTGGTAAAAACAGTACGAATGATATTCAGGCGACGAATGGGAACAACTCTGTTAATTTTTCCCTTAATGCTGATTATATTTTCAAGGAAATAGGAATGATTACTGACTGGGACAAAATGAAAAATCCTTTTGAGGTTTTTTCCGGTAAATTGTCTTTTACTGTTGGTTATGTGCTGTGCCCTAACAGGTCTTTTTGGCTGGACGGTAATACGGATATAACATCTCCTATCAATAAAAATGTAAACTATCCTACCAATGTAATCGGGAGTTTAACGACAAGTGACTTTTCGATGTTTTATTTCAGTGTGAAATTGGGGGTGGGGGTTTTTCATAAAAGCAGCTGATCTGATTTTCGTCTTCAGGTCTAAGATGCATCGGCATTGTAGTTTGTTTTTTATCTTTATGCCATGCTCCTTGCGTACGATGAGGGCTAAATGAAACCCTTCTGGATAAAATACTGCTTGTTTTTCTTTTTCCTGAAGGGGTTTGGACAAATTCCTTTCTATGATCAGGTGTTTACCATTTTTAAAAATTCGGAAATAAGAATTGGCTCTGAAGCATATATCGTCAAGGGAGGGTCTACTGTGTTTGAGTTTTTTGCGCAGACGCCAAATTTTGAACAAACGATGGAAGCGGACATGGGTTACTCTATGAGTTTCCTTTTTGAGATCGATAACTTAACCGATAGTTTTACTTTAAGGGATGCTTCACTTGTGAATGCAAAGACTGTTTTTACTGCTCATTGTTTTTGTGCTCCTAATCACCATGATATTTCAAGGGGAGTGATCTCCGGAAAAAAGCTCTACAATGGTGATTGGAAAGTGGTGATTAATGTGATCAGTGGTTCTGAACCTTTTGAGTTCCCGATTTATACTTCTGGAATTTTCAAATTCAAAACGCTTCCTGCAAATGATGCAGCCAATGATTCTCCCGGACAAAATGGAATGAATGATTTGTATGATACAATTACGGAATTCCGATACTCTTCCGGTCATACCGGATGGGAGGGAGGCAGCAGCTCTTATATTGCTGTTAAAAATGATTCTGTTTATTTTGAACCACGTGGAAAGAGGACAAAAAACAAATTTAAACTGAAGGATTCTGATTGGAGAAACCTGACTAATTCTGTTTCTATTGAAGATTTTTCCGGGAAGGATCTGTCTGGGGGTGGGGTTAGGCCTGAATCCATGTCCTATCCGGGAAATGGAATTTATATCCGGACAGTTAAATACAGTGGCTATAGAAAAATACCTGAGGGGGGGAATTCAAACTTAACTGAACTTATGCATTCTTTTCAGAAAATTGAATGTGATCATTTTATTCACTGTCCAAGGGATACCAGTTTTATTATTGATTCGAAGGGAAATTCTGTATCCTTTCAGTGTGTTGAGAATAAACAGGACTTTGATCCGCGTGCTGAAATTTCCAAATCATTAACTTTTGAAATTAATAAATCACGAGATTATTTTTCTTTGAAAGATTCTGATCTTGTTCAGGCAAGAACTTTCGTTACTGTGAAATGTATTTGTCCTTCGAATGGAACTCACCCCGTTTTCAGGGGCAAAATCACAGGTGTTAAGCAATCTTCGGATGAATGGGAGATTAAGGTCAATGTTGTTTATTTTGATGATTCCGGCAAAGAGTATTCTTTTAAGGAAACAGGAATTTACAGGTACCCCTGGTAATTGTGAATCGTTTAGCCTGAAAAAAGGGTTGGATGGGAGTGTCCCCGGCTTTTTTGCCATTTTTCGATAAATTTGGCGTATTTCAACAAAAATGGCTATATTCGCAACCCTTTTGTTTAGGGGCTAATTCATGGAATCAGAGGTTAAAATATTTGCGGGTTCGAGTTCGCATAGTCTGGCTGAGAAAATTTCAGTTTGTTTTGGTCAGTCGCTGGGTAAGGCAAGTGTACTTCGCTTTAGTGATGGTGAGTTTCAGGTATCCTATGAGGAAACCGTTCGCGGCAGCGATGTTTATATTATTCAGAGTACGTTTGCTCCTGCTGATAATTTATTTGAATTGCTGTTGATGGTGGATGCGGCCAAGCGTGCATCTGCCAACGAAATTGTTGCTGTTTTGCCTTATTTCGGGTTTGCGCGTCAGGATCGCAAGGATCAGCCCCGTGTGGCTATTGGTGCTAAAATGGTGGCGAACCTGCTTTCTGCGGCTGGGGTTACCCGTATCATTACCATGGACCTGCATGCGGATCAGATTCAGGGCTTTTTTGAGGTGCCGGTGGATCACCTGTATGCTTCTTCTATTTTTTTACCCTATGTTGAGAAACTGAACCTTCCTAACCTGAGTATGGCTACTCCTGATATGGGTGGAGCCAAGCGCGCCAATGCGTATGCTAAATATTTTAAGAGTGAAATTGTTATCTGTTATAAACAACGTTCAAAGGCCAATGTGGTGGATTCCATGACGGCTATTGGTGAAATTGAGGGTCGTAATATTGTCTTGGTGGATGACTTATGTGATACCGCTGGTACGCTCACCAAGGCGGCCGATATGATGATGGACAGGGGTGCAGTGAGTGTCCGTGCGATTGTGACACATCCGGTTTTGTCTGGTCTTGCGTATGAAAATATTGAAAAGTCAAAACTTACTGAATTAATTGTAACGGATACTATTCCTTTAAAAGGGGAATGCAGCAAAATTCGTGTGCTTTCTGTGGCAGATTTATTTGCCAATGTTCTGCACAGGGTGCATAATTTTGAGTCAATCAGTTCGCATTTTATATGTTGATAAATAAAGAGTGATTAAACAACCGGCGTAGTTTAATCTTGTGAATAAAGCCAGAAGACAATAAATTAATTAATAAAACTTACACATGAAAACGTTAACGATTACAGGTTCTGTCAGAACCACAGTTGGAAAAAAGGAAGCTGCTGATTTGAGAAGAAGTGAATTGGTGCCTTGCGTACTATATGGTGGCAAACAACCGCTTCATTTTTCTGCATCTGAAAAGGAATTCCGGCATTTGGTTTATACACCCGATATCCATTCCGTGAAGATTGATGTGGGGGGTACTTCCTACAATGCTATTATGAAGGATATACAGTTTCACCGGGTGTCGGATAAAATTATTCATGTTGATTTTCTGGAAGTGGTTCCCGGAAAGTCCATTACGTTGGAAATTCCTGTTAAGACGCATGGAGCGGCTCCTGGTGTTCGTGCCGGTGGACGACTCTTGAAGAAGCTGAGGTCTTTGACGGCTAAAGGTACTGCGGATAAATTTCCGGAAGCGATTACTATTAATGTGGAGAAGATGGAGATTGGTGACTCGGTTCGTGTGAAGGATATTAAACTGGATGGAATCACTTTTGTAAATAATCCAAGCGCTACTGTGGTGGCTGTCAGGATAACGCGTAATGTGGCTGAAGAGGAAGCTACAGCAGCGGCAACTACTGCTGCGGCTACGGGTACTGCAGCTCCGGCAGCGGGTGCAGCGGCGGGTGCAACTTCGGCAGCGGGTGCGGCGGGTGCGGCAGCAGGGGCTAAAGGTGCTCCGGCAGCAGGTGCTAAGGCTGGTGCTCCGGCAGCAGGCGGTAAGGATGCTCCTAAGAAGGATGAGGGTAAAAAGGAAGCGCCTAAGAAGAAGTAATTTTTTTTTAATTGATTTTTATACTGCCGCCTGTCGATAAAAGACAGGCGGCTTTGTTTTGTATATTTGGGAATGAAATTTTTGATTGCGGGTCTTGGCAATATTGGTGAGGAGTATGAAAACACGCGTCATAATATAGGTTTTACTCTTGTTGAAAAGCTATGTGGCGATTGCGGAGGATCTTTTGCTTCTGACAGATTGGCTTTCAGGGCGGAGTGCAGGTTTAAGGGGAAAACTTTTGTTCTGATTAAACCAACTACGTTTATGAACCTTAGCGGAAAGTCAGTTAACTATTGGCTGCAGGCGGAAAAAATCCCGGTTGAACATTTAATGGTTGTGACGGATGACATTGCTTTGCCTTTTGGGGCTATCCGGATTAAAGCGAACGGAAGCTCGGGAGGGCATAATGGATTGAATAGTATTCAGGAGACTTTGAATACTGCTGCCTATGCCCGTCTGAGGTTTGGGGTTGGGAATGATTTCCCTAAAGGCCGTCAGGTGGAATATGTTCTGGGTAAGTGGACGGAGGAAGAAGAAAAATTACTTGCACCAAGAGTTGATCTGGCTGTTGAGGCGATTAAAAGTTTTGGCGCAATCGGGATTGACCGTTGCATGAATATGTTTAATAATAAATAAGTTCAGCCCTTTGGACTTTTACAGACTCCGCAGCATTTTTTTTATGCTGACTTTTTCCTCCACAATTGCAGGCAACTGATCTATTGAAACGCGTTCCTGTTGCATGGTATCCCGGTGTCGGATCGTGACGGTATTGTAGTTGGAAGAACTGCTGTCGATGGCGTCGTGGTCTACTGTGATACAGAAGGGAGTCCCTATGGCATCCTGACGACGGTAGCGTTTGCCGATGCTGTCTTTCTCGTCGTACTGGCAGAGGTGATCAAATTTCAGCAGTTCCATGATTTCGCTCGCTTTTTCGGGGAGGCCGTCTTTTTTTACAAGAGGTAAGATGGCTGCTTTGACGGGGGCTAAAAAGGCGGGCAGGCTCAGTACATCCCGTGTGCTGCCGTCTTCAAGGGTTTCTGTTTTATAGGCGTGAGAAATCAGCGCGAGGAACATCCTGTCAAGTCCAATGGATGTTTCGACTACGTATGGTACATAGCTTTTATTTTCTTCGGGGTCGAAGTACTGCAGTTTTTTCCCGGAGTGCTGTTCGTGACTTTTCAAATCGAAATCGGTTCGGGAGTGTATGCCTTCGAGTTCTTTGAATCCAAAGGGGAATTCAAATTCAATGTCACACGCGGCATTGGCATAATGGGCGAGTTTTATATGGTCGTGGAAGCGGTATTTGGAAGCAGGGAAGCCCATAGAGCTGTGCCATTTCATCCGTGTTTCTTTCCAACTTGTGTACCATTGCATTTCAGTCCCTGGTTTTACAAAGTATTGCATTTCCATTTGTTCAAATTCCCGCATCCGGAAAATAAACTGACGTGCTACTATTTCGTTCCGGAATGCTTTTCCGGTCTGGGCTATGCCGAAGGGGATTTTCATGCGCCCTGTTTTTTGCACGTTGAGGAAGTTGACGAAGATTCCCTGGGCTGTTTCGGGGCGCAAATAGATTGTCCCCGCATCTTCACTTACAGATCCCATTTGGGTACTGAACATGAGGTTGAACTGGCGCACGTCTGTCCAGTTGCGTGAGCCGCTGATGGGGCATACAATTTCGCAATCCTCTATGATTTGTTTTACTTCTGTGAGGTTATTGTTTTCCAGAGCTGTTTTGAAACGGCTGTTTATTTCCTCTGCCTTTTTTTGGTATTCGAGCACGCGTGGGTTGGTGCTCCGATACATCGCTGCATCAAAGGTTTCTCCAAAGCGCTTTGCGGCTTTCTCTATTTCCTTTTCAATTTTGGATTCTATTTTGGCGATGTGGTCTTCGATGAGAACATCTGCCCGGTAGCGCTTTTTGCTGTCTTTGTTGTCTATGAGGGGGTCGTTGAAGGCGTCTATGTGTCCGGATGCTTTCCAGGTGGTGGGGTGCATAAATATGGCTGCATCGAGGCCGACTATGTTTTCGTGCAGCAGTGTCATGCTTTTCCACCAATATTCACGTATGTTTTTTTTAAGCTCAACGCCTAATTGTCCGTAGTCATACACTGCACTTAGGCCATCGTATATTTCACTGGAGGGGAAAATGAACCCGTATTCTTTTGAATGGGAGATGATATTTTTGAAGAGGTCTTCGGACATAAAATGCGTGTTAAATTTTAATTAACAGTGGTAGAGCTGAGGGTATAATAGGTATGCCAGATGTTAAATTGTTTGGCATTAAACGTATGTTGAACGAGGAATTACGGGGCATCAAATTTATTTTGAATGTGGGAGGCGGGGGTCATTACTTATACTGTGCGTTGACTTCGGCCTGGGTTGGGAAGGAGTAGCTTGGGTCTCCTGCTTCGCGTGCCCATCTTAACCATTTGCCGGTTCCTGTACAGGCATAAACCCTTAATGTGTCGCTGGAGTTTACTCCATGAAAGGTGGCTAAACGCCACCATAGGGCGGATTCCTGAACTCCTATCATTACATCCAGTTTTTTACTGCAGGTGTTTTTTACATATACTACATATGTGTCAGGGCTATTCCCGCACTGGGAGCAGGTTTCCCCAAATTTGGATTTTACTTTTACCAGGCAGTCAACTAACTCGTCTCCGGTTTGTACACGTGATTCGGTTTTTTGTCGTTGCTTTGCCCTTTTTTTGCCCGGGTCTGTTACTTTAAAAGCCAGAAATGCTACGCAGGGGGCAGCAAGGATCAACAGTATAAGTAGCTTTTTCATTTTATATTATTTACAATGCGTGTTGTCTAAAATTATTTTGGCTTCCTGATTGCCTTTCTTTTTGGAGAACCTCCAATCCTGACATGCTCCATCATCATCCCCTAATCCCTTTTTTGCCCAGCCCCGGTTGTTATAGGCCTGGTAGTCGTCCGGCTGCAATTGAAGTGCTTTGTTGAAATCTACCAGAGCTTCTTTAAATAATTTTAGTTTGTTTTTCGCACTTCCCCGGCTGACGTAGGCTGTTTCCAGATCGGGGTTCAGTTTGATTACTTTGTTATAATCTTCGACTGCATTCTTGTAATCATTTGTTGCGGAATAACAAAAGGCCCTTCTCAGATAAGCGTCTATGCATTCGGGATCTTTTTCCAACGCATGGTTAAAATCGACTATTGCATTCTCAAAATTTCCATTTTGTATTTTTTCATACCCTTTTCTTACCAATGCTTTTGCTTCGTCCTTTTGGGCTTTTGCATCTGTTTTTTGAGCTGTTGCGCCCAGCGTTACAAGGAGTAAAAATGGAAGAAAAAGGTGTCTCATTCGTTGATTAATCAATTTCTGTGCCATAGTAGAATGGGCTGCAAAAAGCACTTCTGTTAATTGTTTTGGGAGGCTCATTTATCTATCGTTCAAATGGCTTGTTACTTTTGTAGGAGAGGTCATAAAACAACATCAATAAGTGCTCGAATGCATGTATTAGGCCCATTTGGGTTTTTGCGTCAAATGTTCCAAAAATGCTGATCCGTGAAAATTGTCCAGCGGTTTTGGGATTTATGATTCTTCGCTCAATGCAATCTTTCTGAATGCATTTTAATACGATGGCTTTTTCTTCCGGGAAATATTCTACCGATTCGGGATTGAGCTTTGCAAAAGAAACCTTGTCGGTCCGGTTAATTTTCCCTTTCTCGTAAAATTGGATGACCATTATTCCTTTTTCATTTTTTATTTCTGCTATTCCTTTGATTTTTTCATTGATGTACCTGATTGCATCCTCTGCTGTTAAATCGGGGTTTTGGCTATAACCTGGCAGGGCGAATAATAGTATTGAGAGCAGGCAAAAGATGGCGATTTTTTTCATAACTTTAGAAAAGGGGTTATGTGTGCAAATCTATGGTATTTTTAAACAAAAAATCAATTATCCGGTTAGGAATTTAACTCGTTTGAAATATACTCAAATCTGCCAAGGATTCGTATTCAATGTAATCTGGTAATGCTGAATGATTCTAAAGTCCTTTATATCGCTTTACTGTGGGTTTCTCTTTCCGTTCTGTGTTTTTGCACAAACTGAGCCCTTGCGTGTGAAGTACAATTTTATCGTAGACGATGGGGACAGGGCGGGCTCTAAGGTGGATATTGAACGGGATGGTTTGCCCTGGAAGCAAAGGGATGGCACGGATGCTAAGAATTATGTTGACATGGAGTTTCAGCATGAATACGTATTGACTTTTTCCAAGCCCGGATTTATTACCAAGAAGATTGCTGTTTCTACTGTTGTTCCCAAGAAAAAGCTGGATGAGCCGTTTGATCCTTTACTTTTTAATGTGACTATTTTCAGGCAATACGAGGGTGTTAATATTGTAGTTTTTAATAATCCTGTGGCCCGATATGCCTATCAGGTTAAGAAGGGTGTGTTTGAGTATGATACGGATTATTCTAAAACGATCATTGCTGAAGTTAAGAAGGCGGAGGATGAATTAAAGGTGAAACATAAAGCGGATAAAAGTTCGGGGGGGACTCCGCCTGTACGGGTTGCTGAATCTAAAGCAGCGGGGTCTGATGAAAAGAGCATTAAAAAGGATGTTGTTGCTGAGAAAAATAAAGTGGAAGAAAGCCCTAAAAAGAATACAGCAAACAGTGGAACGGCAATCGTTAAAACGGAGAAGCCGATTGTGGTTAATAAAAAGCCAATTGTGATTGAAAAAAAGCCAATTGTGATTGAAAAGAAGCCGATTGTGGTTGATAAAAAGACGAATGTGGTTAATAAACCCGCTGCTAATGTTATTGCTGACATGGATAGCAGAAGTTCTTTGTTCGCCGGCGCCAGTGTAATGGATGATAATCATATCGAAAGGGAATATGTGGCGGGCAACAAACATGTTACGGAGACGATTGTTACGCGTGGCGGAAGAAAATACATTTATAAAAAAGTTGTTTACGCCTGGGGCGTTTATTATTTCCGTGATAATGTCAGCATTACGGAGCCGACCTATATTCAGGAAGTATTGTGAGCCTTGAAAGCGTGCATTTTTTGTGAATTTCCGGTAATATCTGCATCTGTTAGATAGGGGCAGAAATACTATATTTGCTTTATAGACATGAAACACGGAATTCTTGTTTGGTCGCTGTTTATTTTAAGCGCGGGGTCGGCTTTTGCTCAAGGGGCATTAAAGGTGAACCTGAAGTTTATTATAGATGATGGTAACCGGGAGGATGCTAAAATTGACATTAAGAGGGACGGTAATGTGTGGAAGAACATGATGTCTGACGGGAAAAAGGAATCTGTGGACCTTGATCTTGGGCACGAATTTTTATTCACGTTTTCCAAACCCGGATACATTACCAAGAAACTGTATTTTTCTACCAAGGTGCCTACAGGTGCCGGAACCAATAATGAGTTTTTGCCTTATCTTTTTACGGTTACTATTTTTAAGCAACCCAGTCAGGTAAACCTTGTTGTATTTAATCAACCAGTTGGTCGCATTTCTTTCAAGGAATCGCTGGATGATTTTGACTATGATACGGATTACACTCAATCTGTCCTTGACCAGTTAAAGGAAGTTGAAAAGCAGATTGTAAAAATAAAACAGGTGGAGGCAGCGAAGAAAGCTCAGGAAGATGCTAAACTGGTTACGCTCAAAGCTGATGCGGATGCCAAAAAGAAAACGGAAGAGGATACCAGAAAGAAGGCGGAAGATGCTGAAAAGGTTGCTAAAGCTAAGGCGGATGAGGATGCCAGAAAGCAGGCAGAGGACACTAAAAAGAAAGCATCTGATGCTGATAAGGCAGCCAAGGCGAAGTTGGATGCTGAGGCTAAGAAAAAGTTAGAGGAAGATAACAAGAAAAAAGTGCAGGAGGCGGACAATGCTTTAAAGGCTAAGGCGGATGAGGATGCCAGAAAACTGGCGAAAGCGAAAGCAGAGGAGGAGGCCCGGAAATTAGCGAAGGCAAAAGAAGAGGATGACCGGAAAAAGGCAGCTCAGGCCAAGTTGGATGAAGAAAAGAAGAAGGCTGACAAGGCAAAAATGGATGAAGAGGCCAGAAAGAAGGAGCAGGATGATTTAAAAAATAAGGCCAAAGCATCGGAAGCAGCTAAAAAGGCAAAAGAGGAAGAGGATGCAAAGAAAAAAGCGGCTCAGGCCAAAATAGATGAAGAGGCCAGAAAGAAGGCTGATGCTGAGGATAAAAAGAAAACTCAAGAGATGGAAAAGGCCCGGAAGGCAAGGGAAGATGAGGACCGGAAGGCGGCTGAAAAAGCTGCTAAAGCCAAGGAGGAGGAGGATAAGAGAATTGAAACGCTGAAAGGTGCGGAGAAGGAAAAGGCGATTGCTGATGCTAAGAAGCAGGCTGAGTCCGATGCCAAGGCGGCGGAAAAAGCAAAAAAAGCAAGGGAGGAGCAGGATAAGCTGGATGCTAAAGCTGCCAAAGCTAAAGAGGAGCAGGATAAGCTGGATGCAAAAGCTAAAAACGCCAGGGAGGAAGAAGATAAGCGGATTTTGGCAAAAGCCGCCAAGGCCAAGGAGGAGAATGATGCTCATATAAAGGAAGCTGCACTGGCTAAAATCAAAGCGGATGCGGAAAAAAAGCGAATTGAAAAATTAGATGGAGAAGAGAAGGTACAGGCGGAAGCTGCGGAGAAGAAGAGAGTCCTTGATGAGCAAATGGCTGCGGCGGCAAAAGCTGCAAAGTTAAAGGCGGAGGAGGAAGCAAGACAGAAATCAGAAGCGGAGGCGAAAAAGAAGGCAGATGAGTCGGATCGGATTGCCAGGGAAAAACTTGCTGCTGATAAAGCGCATGCGGCGGAAGTTTTAAAAGCAGATGAGAAAAGGAAAGCGGAGGAGGCTTACAGAAAGAAAGTGGCGGATGATGAAATAAGGAAGCAACAAGAGGCCGCCGCAGTGGCTGACAGCCGGAGTCGTCAGGGAACAGGCGCCACTCAATTAACAGAAACTAAAACGGATCCCAATGCTTCTAAAAACCGTGTGGAAGAGTATTTTCAGGAAGGTAATAGAAAGATAACCCAGGTTACGATAACTGTGAACGGACAGTTAAGAGTCTTTCGTAAAGTCATTTACAGCTGGGGAGCGATTTATTATTTTGTGGGCAATTCGGTTGCCGACTGCAAGAATCCTACTACTGAAAGTATTTATGAAGCGGAAGCGGAATGATCTTTAATAATTATTTTATATGCTAAACTTTGAATCCTCGGGAACGACAGTTCGTACCGTAGTTTGTTTTTTAGCAATGAGTGTCACCTTAATGGCTCAGCCTAAGACGGAGTATTGGGATAAGGAGATGACTAAAAAACGTAGTGAGGAGAATTATAAGAATGGTATTCAACATGGCACTTTCAAAGCCTGGTATGAAGACGGTAAGGTGTCGAGGTCGGGCAACTATATGAACGGCAAGCAGGATGGGCTTTGGCGGGCATTCTATGAAAGCGGTCAGCAGAAGGCTGTGGAGCGTTATGTGAGGGGATGGAAAGAGGGACATTGGATGTACTGGTACCTGAACGGTGTTAAAGCTCAGGAACTGGTTTTTAAGAATGACAAGGAGGATAGTGTCTGGACAAGCTGGTTTGAAAGTACCGGGAAAGTGCATGGAATGGAATCATATAGGAAAGGGAAAAAGGAGGGTGTCTGGAGTTATTGGTTTGAAAATGGACAGCCTGAAAGTGCAGGAAGTTTTTCCGGTAACCTGAAGGAGGGTTCGTTTACCAGTTGGTATCCTGATGGTAACAAGCAAAAGGAGGGGCAGTATCTGAAGGATAAGGAAACGGGTAAATGGAGGGAGTGGTATAGGAATGGCCGACTCAAAAGTGAAATTGAATTTATTCCGGAACAGGACGGCGTAACGAATAAGGATGGCGCGAACAAGAATGGGCTTGCAAATAAAAATGCGGAGGAGTATATCCGGAATTTCTGGACCGCTGATGGGCTTCAGATTATTAAGGACGGAACCGGAAAATTTACGTATGTATATGATAACGGGAAGAAAAAAGGGGAAGGCAATTATGCAGGCGGGCAAAAGGATGGAGAATGGAATTTTTGGAAGGCTTCCGGGGAGCCGGATTATGTGGTGCATTATGCCAATGGAAAGAAAAACGGGAAATGTAAATATCTGAACGGTGATGGTTCTGTGAACCGTGAGGGCTTTTTTATAAATGACAAAAAAACGGGGGCCTGGACCTGGTATAACGAAAGCGGTAAGAAGACCATGGAGGGATCTTTCCGGGAGGACCGGCAGAATGGGAAGTGGGTGTACTGGTTTGATTCGGGTGCCAGGGAGTCGGAGGGGTATTTTTCTGATGATCTGCAGGACAGCTTATGGACCTATTGGTACAAGGCTGGTCCAAAGTGGAAGGAAGGCAAGTATAAGAATAATTTTAAGGAGGGGATCTGGACAAATTGGTTTGAAAGCGGTCAAAAGCTCGAGGAGGGTGCGTTTCACAAAGGTCAGGAAAATGGTGTATGGCATAGCTGGTATGAGGATGGCAAGGTCAAGGATTCGGGGACTTTCAGGAATGGGGCTAAGGATGGCTTGTGGAAGGGTTTGTATCCGAATGGTAATCCCGATTACGAAGGGAGTTTTGGAAATGACCTGAGGAATGGCCATTGGAAATTCTGGTACCCTAAGGGCCAGTTGCGTGAGGAGGGTGATTTTAAAAAGGGCCATAAGAATGGAGCCTGGGTGGTTTGGACGATTCATGGTATAAAAGACAGTGAAGGAAATTATGCGGATGAAAAGCCGGATGGGCTTTGGACGTATTATTATGAAACGGGTGTTAAATTTCAGGAACAGAATTATAAAAATGGTATTTTGACTGGGGAGTGCAGGGCCTGGTATGAGGATTCAAAATTGAAAAGCGTGACGCATTATAAAATTTTTGAAAATAAAACGGAACCTATGGGGCTGGGAGATCCTGCTAAGGTGAGGGCGTCTACAGAAAGATATACGTCCAAGCCGGATGGGGACTGGATATATTATGATACGAATGGGAAGGAGATTATGCGGTTGCGGTATAAGGAGGGGGTTAAGCTTTAAATTCCGGGTTGGGCTTTTAAGGGCCAATTTCTATTGGTTTTTTGTCTGAAAATCGATATATTTGTTTATGACCCGATTTTTGTCTGTTGTCCTTTATGGAGGATGTCTTTGTTTTTTTGCCCAAACTTTGCCAGCGCAAACTTTAAATTTGCCTGCGCGCAAAACGAATGCGTTGAGCGGGAGTCAATTTGAACTTACTATTGCTTCTGCTTCCCTCAGCCTCGCGAGCCGGGAGAACATGATTTATGCCCAGGTGGTTGCCGGTAATGTGCCGGATTTTTTCCGGACGCTGGTTCCGGTTACTTCATCGGCTGTCATTAATACTGTTACTCAAAGTATAACGTATTATGTTGCTCCCGATATGCTGGCAATTGGTTGTGATTCGGATTATTTCCTTTGCCCTATGAGCCCTATGCTGGATACAAGGATAGGGGCCCTGACAGGTTGCACGCTTCCGACCCGTAAGATGGTGGGGGATATCTGGAAAGCGGCGACTGTTCACCTGGCGCCTCAACCGCTGTCACCTATTGCTGCCATGACCACCGTACCTTATTTTGCAAAGCATGATACGCTGGTGGATACCCAGCGGGCTACCTTTTTTCCTGCTCATCCTTTAGGAGAATTGGTAAGCGGGGATAAAAAGGATGTGGTGATTTCGAATATGATTTATACTACTGCCAATCGTGTTGTCATCTACGGATGGTATTATACGAGCGGGACGCCCATTCAACCGATGACCAATGTGCATGCCGACACATACATGGATTATAGCCATGGTAATCGTCTTGTTCAAAACAGCTGTATACTGAACGGTTCGACTGCCACAACTATTCAGGCCGTTCTTGAATCTTCTTCTTTGAACACTATTCTGAGTGATGAGGGGGTCATGTCAAAGCCATGGTATCCTTATGTTGTTACAGGGGAAGAGGAAGTTGACTTGCCGGATCAGGGCTTTGTGGTTTTTCCTAATCCTGCGCATGGGTCTTTTACGCTTGCTTTGAATAATCTTCCGGATGTTGGTTCTTTTTTTAGGATTTGTGATTTGCAGGGGAGGGTTATCAGGGAGGAAAGGCTGAATCAGGGTGGGCAGCAGCAGGTTAATGTAGAGGGTATGAGTGCGGGTATGTATTTGTTGAGTATATGTGGTCAGGTTTCTTCAGCATCGATTGGTAAGGCAAAATTAATCGTGGTTGCGCCCTAATGTCTGAAATGAGAAGTATAAGATTTAGCATTAC
>Ga0207067_10034_pt1 | contig 15328 bp, 7 predicted proteins | sample Alteio_BWMinCont_25_FD_153484 | JGI IMG/M metagenome (GOLD analysis project Ga0207067, IMG submission 153484) | Enriched cells from forest soil in Barre Woods Harvard Forest LTER site, Petersham, Massachusetts, United States -... | ecosystem: Environmental > Terrestrial > Soil > Temperate forest >...
ATATTGCCAAAGAATATTACAAGAAACAGAAATACAATATTAAACCTCCTTTCTATCTGAACAGAAATACGGATTCTACCGCTGTACTAAATACTTCCTTTTGTAATAACTCCGATTTTGCTACGGGGTCATTTGCTCCAAACTGGACAGGTTGTTCAGGATGTAATCCCGCTCCCGGAGGAGCTTGCCCTTCAGGAGGAGTATGTACTACTCCAGGTTTTGCAGTAAACCTCCATACGATTGTAGGTCCAGGCAGTGGCAATGATGCCTGCACAAATGCATTTCCCCAGGTCTGTCCGGGATATACTTATTCAGCAAAGCTCGGTACCACAAAGCTACCCGGCACAGGTCAGCCAGGTGGCCTTGCGGAGGAATTGGATTATACTTTTACTGTACCGGCAGTCGGCAATGCGGTTTTCACCTACAATTATGCACTGGTTCTTGAGAGTGCTCACACCGCCGCTCAGGCACCTTATTTTGAAGTCGGCGTTTATAATTCAACGGGCACTTTGGTCCCCTGCTCTTATTTTAAATACATTACCTGCACCGGATGCGCTAATACCGGCTTTATAGCCGACCCTTTAAGTGGTTGTGGGAAAGGACCAGATGTTGTTTATAAACCATGGACCCCTGTAACCATTGACCTTTCACCTTATCCTGGCGCGACCTTAACTGCACGTTTTATCGCTGCGGATTGTGTACCGGGCGGACACTTTGGGTATGCATATCTTGCTTGCTCCTGCTCTCCCCTTGCCATTACCCAATTGGTTCCTCTTTGTGGAACTAAACCAGTTGAACTTTATGCTCCTATAGGCTATGCTACTTATAACTGGCTGCCCGGAGGTCAAACTACTGATAGTATTTCTACCTCTACGGCAGGAGGCTACTCAGTAACTGTCGTAACCACAACAGGCTGTCAAAAGCAGTTGACCTATACAGTAGTTCAAAATCCTGTTCCCGTGGCTAACTTCACAATGGCTTCTGGAACGTGCTCACTAAACGGGGTTACTTTTACGGATGCTTCTACCGTTGGAGCGCCTGGCACTATTACAAGCTGGCACTGGGAGTTTGGGGATGGAACTACGTTCAATGGACAAAATCCCCCTCCTAAAAACTATGCGAGTAACCCGGCAAAACCCATTACTCTGGTGGTAACAACGGCTGATGGTTGTGTGGATTCTATCAGCAAGCCCTTCAGTGCATCAGCCCCCCCCAGCCCGGCCTTTTCCACCAATCCGGTTTGTCTGCATGACAGTACTCTTTTTAAAGACCTGACACCGGTGGGTCAGGCAGCAAGCTGGGCCTGGGATTTTGGAGATCCCCCAGGCGCAGGAGGTAACAACGTCAGCAACCATGAGAACCCCTCCCATATGTATGGAACTCCGGGAACCTACACTATAAAATTGGTGGCCACTTCCGCTTCCGGCTGCAAGGATTCCGTTACGAATACCGTTACCGTCACACCTTTGCCTGTGGCCGCTTTTGTTGTTCCCGCTGGTCAGTGCAATTCTACAGTTACGGTCACTGATGCGTCGACCGTACCTAATCCAGGGACCATTACTTCCTGGATCTGGAATTTTGGAGATGGCACTACTTCCAACATACAAAATCCTCCTGCACATACTTATGCAACCTTTGGTACAGACAGCATTAAATTAATAGTCACTACTGCCGGAGGATGCAAGGACTCGATTACACAGGCCTATCATTCTGGGGTGCTGCCTGCCGCGGCATTTTCTGCTGATACCGTTTGTCTGAATAACCCTACCCAATTTACCGATGGCTCTACAGTTTTTCCCGGAGCTATTACGGGCTGGAAATGGTATTTTGGTGAAGGCAATTTCACCTCGACACTGCAAAACCCGACGCATACTTACGCTACAGCCGGATCCTTTACAGTCAGCCTTGTATGCACCTCTGGAGGAGGTTGCACAGATTCCACAACCCGGACAGTAATAGTAAATCCCCTGCCAGTTGCCAATTTCGCATCTCCGTCCGTTTGTATGAATGCTTCCAACATTTTTACGGATAATTCTACTATCACCGGGGGAACGATCGTCAAATGGTCCTGGAACTTTGGGGATCCAAATTCAATAGCCAACAACCTTGCAACAACTCAAAATCCAACACATCTTTTTACTACGGACAGTACTTTTAACGTTTTGCTCACAGTCACTTCCAATAGGGGCTGCCAGAGCTCCACTACCATCCCGATTATAGTCAACCCCAACCCAAATGCATTTTTCTCCCATGTCAATGCTTGTGCCAACAGCCCCGTTACGTTCAAGGACAGCTCTATTGTGAATCCCGGAACTATTACTGCCTGGGACTGGAACTTTGGGGATGGAAGCATCCCGGATGCGACCACCCAAAATCCTGCACATGCCTATACCAAAGCCGGACCGTATACGGTTACACTTATAGTGACTACCAAGTCAGGTTGTATGGATACCATTACCAATCCTGTTACTGTTTATCCTTTTCCGGTTGTAAACTTTACAGTTCCAGCGGTTTGTCAGGGGGTGCTCTCTGCATTTACTGATCAATCCACAGTGGTGGCACCGGGTGTCCTCAGTTCATGGACATGGAATTTTGGTGATACGCATACAGCAACAGCACAGGACACCACGCATACATATGCACTCTCAGGAAATTACACCGTTGGTTTAGCCGTCTCAACCGCCAATAATTGTGTAACAACATTCACGAAACAAGACACCGTCTGGCCATTACCGGTTGTTAAATTTACCTCCACCGGTGTTTGCGAGGGAGTTGCCACGACTTTTACCGATCAGTCAACAGTTGCAGCTCCCTCAACGATCGCCGGATGGGGCTGGAATTTTGGCGACGGATCTGCTTTCAATTTTACACAAAACCCGACACATGCCTATCCAACTGCAGGAACGGATACCGCCCAACTGGTGGCCATCACAAACAATGGGTGTCTGGATTCAGTTAAAAATCCCATTGCCGTATTCCCAAACCCTATTGCAGTTTTTGCAGGACAGAAAATAACAGGATGCGGTAAAAATTATTGTGTTAACCTGAGGGATACCAGTACAGTAGCGGCTCCCGATAAGATAACGGCCTGGTTATGGAATTTTGGAGATGCGACAACCTCAGCAAAACCGGATCCTAAGCATTGTTACAAGGATACAGGAACCTACTCTGTTACCCTGACGGTTACTACCAATAATAACTGCAAAGCCGACACTCAGCAATTAAATTTCATTCAGGTGCTGCTGGACCCCATTGCTGCATTCACGCCCAGCCCAGCCAACCCAACTATCATGAATCCATTAGTCAACTTTATCAATGGCTCTTCTGCCGATGTTATTAAATGGTATTGGCAATTTGGTGACGGGGATTCCTTAAGTCACCTGATCTCTAATCCTACCCATACCTATCAGCCCTCAGACAGTACCGGAGGAAGTTATAAGGTTGTATTGCTGGTTGTAAATAAGTTTGGCTGCAAGGATACCGTTTCCCATGAAATTATTATTGCTCCTGACTGGACCTTCTTTGTTCCAAATGCATTTACTCCAAACGGAGACGGAGTCAACGACACCTTTAATGGAAAAGGATTCAACCTCAACAATTACAAAATGATCGTCTTCGACCGGTGGGGGAACCTGATTTATGAATCCCATAGCCTGCAGGATAATTGGGATGGGAGAGCCAACGGAGGCAGCAATTTAGCTCAGCAGGATGTCTATGTGTGGAAAATCACATTTGACGATGTATTCGGCGTACCGCATGCTTTTATAGGGCATGTAACGCTGGTCAGGTAATCCATTTTCCAATTCCGGTTGATCGTTTTTCAACTATTCTGCGGATTTTCTGCTCATTGAGTGGACGGATTCTGGCTACAGAACTTGCTTTTCATCTTTATTTTCATTATACTTGTTCTGCTCAAAAATTTTATTCTGATTTCAATCCATGTCAAAAAAACTACTTTTAGGATTTTTTGCCTGTTTTTCACCTGCTGTCTGGATGATTTTTGGAATGCTTTTCTCCACGCTTTATTCCAACTCCCTTTTCTCCCAGCGGGAACTGATTCCCACGGTTAAGTATGTAAATGATTCCCTGAACGGTTTTAACGAAGCAGAAGTTCTGAGGTTGTACTATCTGGAACCTAAACGTAATATAACTTATGCTGCTTTCCTCATCTGGGCGCAGAGAGCGTATATTGCCCGAAAATATTATCCGAATGATTCCCAGAACCAACGCATTACCCCAAATCCCCCTGATCCGCTCAATTTGCCCTTCTGCAGCAACTCCGATTTTTCCATGGGCAATTTCACGAACTGGACGGGATGCTCCGGCTGTAATCCCGACCCTAACGGAGGGGTTTGTAATTCCGGAGGGGTTTGTACTACCCCGGGATTAGTCATTGGCTCACTGCATACTATTATGGGACCAGAGCCAGCAGCGGGAAATGATCCCTGTGGCAATTTTCCTGTAGTCTGTCCCGGATATACCTTCTCTGCCAGATTGGGGAACGCCCTTCCTCCGGGGGCATTTGTTTTTGAACCCGGTGGGGTTGCCGAAGAACTGGATTATAAATTTACGGTTCCTGCTGTTGGAAATGCAGTCTTCACCTACAATTACGCAGTTGTCTTTGAAAACCCCGCGGGCCATACCAATGTTCAATCACCCTATTTTCAGGTTGGTGTCTACACTGCAGCTGGTGTGGCCATTCCCTGTTCTTTCTTCAATTACATTGCGACCGACCCCGCACTCGGCTTTGCCGTTAACAATGTTACGGGTTGCAATCCCCTGTATGACTCAGGTGATCCGGTTGAATATAAACCCTGGACCCCGGTATCTGTTGACCTCTCACTTTATGCTGGTCAGACATTGGACGCGCGTTTTATTGCCTCCGATTGTTCGTTGGGCGGACACTATGGTTATGCTTACATTGCCTGTACCTGTTCCCCGCTTGTTATCACCCAGAATGTTCCGCTTTGCGGAGCATTGCCAGTGACTTTATCCGCTCCTGTGGGTTATGCTACCTATAATTGGTTGCCGGGAGGCCAGCATACAGACAGTATAGTTACCTCCACTCCGGGCTCTTATTCAGTAACAGTTATTACCTCAACCGGCTGTCAGAAACAATTAACATATATTGTTACTCAAAATCCAGTTCCTGTAGCTGGTTTTACAATGGCCTCCGCCTTGTGTTCTTTAAGCAATGTCCAATTCACTGATGCTTCTACCGTCGCAAACCCTGGTGTCATCACAAGCTGGCATTGGGAATTTGGGGATGGGAACATATTTAATGGACAAAATCCTCCTCCTCATAACTACCTCAGTAACCCTGCAAAGCCGATTACCTTAGTCGTAACTACTGCTGACGGTTGTATTGATTCCATCAGCAAACCCTTCAGCGCAGGAGCTCCTCCCAGTCCGGCGTTTAAAGCGGATACGGTATGTCTGCATGCCACCACAACTTTTACAGACCAGACGCCTGTAGGCCAGGCCGCAAGCTGGGCCTGGAATTTTGGTGAACCTGCCTCAGGGGTGAATAACACCAGTGCTGTTGAGAACCCTACTCACACCTATGCTACTGCTGGAACTTTTTCTGTTAAGCTGGTTGAAGCCTCTGCTGCCGGCTGTAAGGATTCCATTACTCAAAATGTTGTTGTAACGCCTTTGCCGGTTGCCAATTTTACCGCGCCAAATGCACAATGCAATACCGTTGCAACAGTTACCGATGCATCCACACCGGCAGGAGGAATAAAAACTGAGGTATGGAATTTCGGGGATGGAACCATCATTACCACCGTGCCTCCGGCAAATCCTCCTCCACATACGTACGCTGCTCTTGGCACAGACAGCATTAAGTTAGTTGTCACGACATTCGGAGGCTGCAAGGATTCCATTACCCTGCCCTATCATTCCGGTGTTCCGCCCGCCGCCGCATTTTCCGATGATACAGTATGCCTGAACAATCCTTCTCAGTTTACCGATGCCTCTACTGTATTTCCCGGAGCCATTACAGGCTGGAAATGGTATTTTGGTGAGCCGAGCTCCGGAGTCAACAATACTTCTGCAATTCAAAACCCAACGCATACCTATGCAAGCGCAGGAACTTTTACTGTCAGCCTGGTTGCCATATCTGGTGCAGGCTGTACCGATTCCACCACCCGCACGGTTGTTGTTAACCCCCTGCCTGTTGCCAGTTTTGCTTCGCCCGGTGTTTGCCTGAATGCAGCAAACAGTTTTACTGACAACTCCACCATCGCCGGGGGAACCATTGTCAAATGGTCCTGGAACTTTGGCGACCCTGGTTCCGGGGTCAATAACCTCGCCACCACCCAGAATCCTACCCATCTCTATTCTGCTGCCGGCAATTATAATGTATTGCTGACAGTTACTTCCAATATGGGCTGCCAGAGTGCTTTCACCTTACCGGTTGTGGTCAACCCCAACCCCAATGCCTTGTTTTCGAATGTCAATGCCTGTGCCAACAGCCCCCTGACGTTTAAGGATAGTTCAATTGTAAACCCGGGAACCATTACTGCCTGGAACTGGAATTTCGGAGACCCTGGATCGGGAGCCGGCAATGTTGCAATCACTCAAAATCCTTCACATGCCTATGCTGCTGCCGGCCCCTATACTGTTACACTGATTGTGACCACTCAGGCGGGTTGTATGGATACCATTGCCAATCCGGTTACGGTCTACCCTTTCCCTGTTGTAATTTATACGGCTCCTGCTGTCTGCCAGGGTCTGAAGACCACAGTGACCAACCAATCTACGGTTGTGGCACCCGGCACCATCACTTCAGCTGTATGGAATTTTGGGGACGGCAGTCCCGCTGTTCCTGCCCTGACAGATACTACGCATACCTATGCCCTCGCGGGAATTTACACCCTCAGCCTGACGATAACTACAGCCAACAATTGCGCTTCCACCCAAACACAACAAGACACCATCTGGCCATTGCCGGTGGTTAAATTTACCTCTACTGGTGTCTGTCAGGGTCTTGCCACAGCTTTCACGGATCAGTCAACAGTCGCCGCCCCTTCTGTAATTGCAGGATGGGGATGGAATTTCGGAGATGCCTCTCCATTTAACTTTACACAAAACCCTACGCACATTTATGCAATAGCAGGAACTGATTCCGCCCAGCTGGATGCTATCACAAATAATGGCTGCATTGATTCCATCAAAAATCCAATTGTAGTATTCCCGAATCCTGTCGCCATTTTTCAGGGAAAAGATTTAACCGGTTGCGGAAAAAATTTCTGTGTTGAGCTCAGGGATACCAGTACAGTAGCCGCTCCCGATAAGATCACGGCCTGGTTGTGGAATTTTGGTGATGGGGGAACATCCGGACTACCGGACCCTAAGCATTGCTACAAAGACACAGGAACCTACTCAGTTACCCTGACTGTTACGACCAATAATAACTGCAAGGCGGATACCCAACAACTCAATATCATACATATACTGCTGGATCCCACGGCTGCCTTTACACCCAGCCCGGCTAACCCCACCATCTTAAACCCGGTGGTCAACTTTATCAATGGGTCCTCTGCCGATGTGGTTAAATGGTTTTGGCAATTCGGTGACGGGGACTCTCTGAGTCACCTGATTTCCGATCCTACTCATACCTACCAGCCCTCAGAATATACAGGAGGAAGTTATAAGGTTACACTGTTGGTTATAAATAAATTTGGCTGCACGGATACCGTTTCACACGAAGTCATTATTGCCCCGGACTGGACGTTCTTTGTTCCAAATGCATTTACGCCAAATGGAGATGGGGTCAACGACACCTTCAACGGTAAAGGTTTCAATCTGAACAATTACAAAATGATTGTTTTCGACCGCTGGGGAAATCTGATTTATACATCACACAGTCTGACAGATGACTGGGATGGAAGAGCAAATGGAGGTGAAAAAGTAGCCCAGCAGGATGTATATGTCTGGAAAATTTCCTTCGATGATGTATTCGGTGTACCTCATGCTTTTATCGGACATGTAACGCTGGTCAGGTAATTTTATTTATATTAGCCTGCATAAATGAAGCGACCTGCATAGATCAATCATCTAAAATCTAAACCACGAAAATCTAAACCACGAAAATCTAAACCGTTAATCTAAAAAATATGAAAAAAATAAATTTTACACGCCTTACTGTCTGCTGCCTGATTGGCCTAAACCTGCTGGTACTTGAATCCTGCAAAAAATCAACTCCGGCTGCAACTTCAACCCCAACCACTCCTGCATGCACTTCCACTGCGAATACAATTAATATAGGTACTGCGGCAACAGCCAATCTTACAGGGATGAGTGGTCAGGTCATTGCAAGTAATTATACTATTTCAAGTCAAGCCGGGAAATACCCGTTAATCACGTATACTTTTATAAGTAAACCATCAGCTTCAACAACCTATAACTTAACAAATGCTCCTGCGGTGCCTACTGATGTGCAAATACAGGTTTCCACTGCTGCGAACTCAACCTACTACAGCTTATCGGGCGGAACGGTAAAAATTGTTGTTGGTGCAACCACTACCATTACCGGCTGCAATCTTACACTTAGTGAAGCAACTTCCGGTCCTACTATAGCGGTTTCAATGGATACTGTAAATTAACGCAAATCGCAGCTTAACGCAAGTCCGCGTTGATCACGGAAAGTGCTTCAGAACCAGGACACAGTTCAGTTTTACCAAGGGAATTCAATGCGGCGTCACTCGTCTGTAACAGATGATGTAAGTCTTTGCATTCCGGGTTCATATATAAAAGACCTGTAAGAATTTCTCCTTTTGCTTTGGCATTCAAAACTGCATTCATTGCCGATTGCCGGTCGAGCGGATCCCAGTCCTTCTCCAGTTTATGCAGTTCAATGAAGGAACCATCGTGCATTTTTACCTTCTTCCGGCTTCCCTCCTCATAACTGGTCGTGATCTCCGACATCTCCGGCACAAAATCTATGGTAGATGTAGCCTCCACATGTTCCCGGACATAATCGTAGGACTTGGTAGAACCCACATTATTATTAAAGGTAACGCAGGGAGAAATCACATTGATAAAAGCAAAGCCGGGATGCTGTATCGCCGCTTTGATGAGGGGCACCAATTGTGTCTTATCTCCTGAAAAACTCTGTGCCACAAAAGTTGCCCCAAGTTCTATTGCCAGGCTGGCCAGATCTATGGCCTCAAATAAGTTTACAGCACCTGATTTATTTTTCGATCCGTTATCGGCGGTGGCCGAATCTTGTCCCTTGGTCAATCCGTAACACCCATTGTTCATCACGATATAAATCATATTCAGATTGCGACGGATCACATGCACAAATTGACCCATTCCGATCGAAGCAGTATCTCCGTCTCCGGAAACACCAAAGTAGATCAGATCCCGGTTGGCAAGATTGGCGCCGGTTGCAACAGATGGCATACGCCCGTGAACGGAATTAAATCCATGGGAATTACTCAAAAAATAGGCAGGGGTCTTGGAAGAACAGCCTATCCCAGAAAGTTTAGCCAGCCGATGCGGCTCAATATTCATTTCATAACAGGCCTGAATGACCCCTGCGCTGATGGAATCATGTCCGCATCCTGCACAAAGCGTGGAAAGCGCACCTTCATAATAATCCACCGTAAATCCCAGCTTATTCTTTGGCATCTCCGGGTGGCGAAATTTGGATTTTACGTAGGTCATTTGTTAGTTTTTTTAGTTTGAAAGTTTAAAGTTTTTTAGTTTAAAGTTCATAAATCCACATAAACAACTTTAAACTTTAGACGTTCCAGCTTTAAACCTTAGACGTTCCAGCTTTAAGCTGTTATTTATTTCCTTAACAATCGTGGCAGCAGTTATCGGCATTCCATCATAATTCAGAACAGAAACCAGTTTCTTAGGATCAATGCCCAATTCTATCATAAATAAACTCCGCATTTGTGCGTCCCTGTTTTGTTCGATGACAAATACTTTATCATGAGCAGCAATAAAATCTTCCACCGTTTTATTGAAAGGGAAAGCCAGTAAACGCATCGCATCAACAGAAATATTCTGAAGTTTTAAAAGATCCATGGCTTCTTTTGCAGAATCGGAAGTTGTGCCAAAGAATAAAATTCCCAGCTGGTGCTGGCTCTTCTTCTGAAATAGCTCCGGTTTTGGCACCATCCCTTTTGCCGTATTCCATTTCTTAATCAGCCTGTCCATATTGCGCTTATAGGCGCCTGAATCCTCCGTATAGGTAGCATATTCATCACGCGAAGTGCCCCTGGTAAAAAATGAGCCCTTGCTGGGGTGAGTACCCGGATAGGTGCGATAGGTAATACCGTCATTGTCTGAATCGAGGTAACGTCCGAACTTCACCGTCTTCTCCAGATCAGCAGCATTCAAAACTTTTCCTCTTTTATATTCCCGTTTATCATCCCAGACAAGCGGAGGGGAAACATGATCGTTCATTCCCAGATCCAGATCAGTCAACATAATAACAGGTGTCTGCAACTCTTCTGCCAGATCAAATGCCTCGATCGTAAGATCAAAACATTCTTTTGGTGTAGAAGGAAAAAGCAAAACATGTTTAGTATCTCCATGAGAAGCATAAGCAGCTTCCAGAATATCACTCTGCTGGGTCCTGGTAGGCATGCCCGTGGAAGGCCCTGTACGCTGAACATCAATTAACACTGTTGGAACCTCTGCAAAATAGGCAAGGCCTAAAAATTCATTCATCAGGGATAAGCCGGGGCCACTGGTAGCGGTAAAAGATCGCGCACCATTCCAGTTCGCCCCAATCACCATTCCGATGGCAGCCAGTTCATCTTCCGCCTGAACAATGGCTACATTTTTTTTACCTGTTTTTTTATCCGCCCTGAACTGTTCCGAATACCCGCTAAAAGCCTCCACCACAGAAGTGGAGGGAGTAATCGGATACCAGGCCGCTACCGTTGCACCGGCATAAACCGCTCCCAGACCACAGGCTGCATTTCCTTCCATAAGAATAGAATCACCTATGAGATTACGTCTTTCTACACGAATATCAAGGGGATATCTAAAATTCTGATGCACGTAATCAACCCCCATTTTCAAGGCTTTCACATTTGGAGGAATCAATTTTTCTTTTCCCTTGAATTGCTCCGCCAGCAAATCCTCCAACACCTTGAACTCCATATCAAACAAAGCGGAAAGTGCCCCTACATATACTATATTTTTAAATAATTGCCTTTGGCGCTGATCTGTGTATGCCGCATTGCACATATCCATCAGGGGAATGCCGAGGTAGTGAATGTCCCCGCGGATGTATTCAGCGTGTAGCTTTTTGGAACTGTCATATAAAAAATACCCTCCCGGCAAAACATTTGCTACGTCACCCATCATGCTCTGAGGGTTGACAGCAACAACCAGATCCACTCCTTCTCTTCTTCCAAGATAGCCTTTGTCATTGATGCGCACTTCGTACCAGGTAGGCAGGCCCTGAATATTGGAAGGAAAAATATTTTTAGGCGTAACAAAAATTCCCATCCGGAAGATCGCCTTGGTAAATAAATAATTAGCAGAAGCAGAACCTGTACCGTTCACGTTGGCAAACCGCACCACGAAATCATTTACTTTGCTCAGGGGCTGCACCTTGCTCAGGGGTTGCACCTTGCTCAGGCCTTTCACCTCAACTTCGCTTTTCCCCTTTGCCCCACTCAATGGCATGCTTTCCCCGCTTTAGTAACGTTGTAAAAAAACTTCTGAATATCCCAGGCGGCAGTAGGGCAACGCTCGGCACATAAACCGCAATGCAGACATACATCTTCGTCTTTCACCATCACCCTTTTTGTCGGAAGAAGGTCTGACACATACAAATCCTGCGTCAGATTTTTGGAAGGCGCTTTCAGGTGTAAGCGCAGATCCGCTTCTTCTTCATTCGGAGTAAATGTAATACATGCGGTCGGGCAAATATCCACACAGGCATCGCACTCGATACATTTAGAAGGTGTAAAAACCGTTTCCATGTCGCAGTTCAGGCAACGCTCCGCTTCTTTAAAACCGGTCACACCGTCAAACCCCAACTCCACTTCTTTTTTACGGTTGCTCAGTGTCAGTTTTTTATCTGCCTGAGGAACAATATATCTTTTATCCTGAACTACTTCACTGTCATAGGCCCATTCATGTATGCCCATTTTCTGACTCACCAGATTTACATAAGGAGCCAGACGCTTAGTAATATCCTCATTTTTGCAAAGCAGGTCAATCGAAACAGCAGCCTGATGCCCGTGAGCAACAGCAGTAATCACATTCTTGGGTCCAAAAGCAGAATCCCCGCCGAAGAAAACTTTTTTATGTGTGGAGGCAAAGGTAACTTTGTCCACAACCGGCATATTCCATTTATCAAACTCCACCCCGAGGTCACGTTCAATCCAGGGAAAGCTATTTTCCTGACCGATGGCAACCAGCACATCATCTGCTTCTATAAAAACTTCTGCTTCACCTGTTGGAACTAATTGCCTTTTCCCTTGCGCATCCTTTACGGCATGCACTTTTTCAAATGTCATGCCTTTTAGCTTACCGTTCTCAACCACAAAAGTTTTAGGGACATGACAATCTAAAATCGGAATGTCCTCATGTTGTGCATCTTCTTTCTCCCAGGGAGAGGCTTTCATTTCAGCAAACGGACTACGAACAACAACCTTCACCTCTTCCCCACCCAACCTGCGTGCAGTACGGCAACAGTCCATCGCTGTATTTCCACCACCAAGCACAATTACCTTCCTGCCAATTTTTTTTATGTGCTCAAAAGCCACACTGCTCAGCCAGTTGATTCCAATATGAATATTAGCCGCTCCCTCCTGACGCCCTTCCATATCGGGCAGATCCCGGCCCTTGGGAGCACCTGTACCAATAAATACTGCGTCGTAATTCTTAGCTAAAATTTCTTTGAGACTGGAAACGTAGGTATTGAAATGGGTATGAATTCCCAGATCAAGTATGTAATTTACTTCCTCATTTAAAACTGTTTCCGGCAGGCGGAAAGCAGGAATCTGGCTCCTCATAAAACCTCCGCCTGATTTCTGTTCATCATATAGATGCAACTCATAACCAAGTGTCGCCAGATCACGTCCAACCGTAAGTGCAGCAGGTCCTGCACCCAGCAAAGCCACCTTTTTGCCATTCGGCTTAAAGGGCCCCTGAGGCATCATTTTCTTTACGTCACCCTTGTTATCCGCAGCAACCCGCTTCAGCCGGCAGATTGCAACCGGCTCCTCCTCTACCCTGACTCTCCTGCAGGCAGGCTCACAGGGACGGTCGCATGTTCTTCCTAAAACACCCGGAAACACATTGGAATCCCAGTTAACCATATAGGCCTCCGAATATTTCTGTTCTGCAATCAACCGTATATACTGGGGTACGGGAGTATGGGCAGGGCAGGCATGCTGACAGTCCACCACTTTATGGAAATACTCAGGATTGGAAATATCGGTTGGCTTCATCTAAAAATTAAAATGTCGCCAAAAATAGTTCTATTTTCAACATAGTTATTTACTTTTTTCACCTAACACCGATCACCCGATTACCGATTACCGATCACCGAAAACGACCCTCTCTTCACATACCCCCCATGCAGATCCAGGGCAGTATAGAAATAGGTGCCCGATGCCATCCCGGCAGTCTGCAGATTCACCGCATTGGCTCCCGCAATATTCTCTTTACGTATCAACTTTCCTGCCGCATCAAAAATGATCAGGGTTTCAACTCCGGATACATTGTCAAATGAAAAATTGATGCTGCCTGCCGAAGAGGGATTTGGATATACGTTTACACTTGGAAGAGGGTTTACAATATTGTTGACAGAACTGGGTTTCAATTTAGGATCCATCCAGGAAGCAGTAATATTATTTGCACTGTTTACATCCACTTCCATGACCGGTCCTATTACGGAAGTATTGTACCAATCATAGCTTGTGGAAGAATCCCTTGTCGCAGGCGAATTAAAAACACCTCCTACAAAAAGGCTGTCAATGGTCAGCTGATAATTTTTTATCCGTATGCAACTTCCCTGATTACCATAAGGAGTTGTCAGCATTCCCCAGGCATCCCCGGTAAATTTTCGCGTGACCGTGCTGATGTATTTGTAACCAGTGCCCAATTGGACAGACTTATAGGTATTTGTAGCAGTACTGTTGTATGTAAACGGAATGGGAACTATAAGTTCACCTCCAGGTGTATAATTAACCTTATTATTGGGATTTGCAGATTTGTTCCCGAAATAGATACCGTCCACATACAAACCGCTGTTACTTGTAAAGAAAAGTTCCGCAAAGGAATCCTTTTTGCTATAATAAGCTAAATCACCAGCCTTCCAGCCCACCTGATAGGCAGCAGGAATCGTGTTCAATGCCTGAAAAACAATAACAGTAGTATCTGTTTTGGCCATATTAAAATAGCCACTGGCGTAATTCCAGACCTGATTGGCACCTGAAGGAGGAAGCACATGGTTTATGGTTGTATCACTTATCTGACCGAAAATGGTGCCCACTACAGGCATGTCGGCAGAAGTTAAAGTTATCTGTGCCATCATTGTCAGAGGCAAGGCCAATGCAAATAAAATCCGGGTAGCTTTTTTCATGGGTTTAAGTGTTTTTGTTAGTCCTATTTTTACGTGTTTTTTCAACAACACATCAGATCTGTAGATTTTTATAAAACCTCAGATTTAAAATAAAAGCCCGAATTTAAACTTTTGCAGAAGCAGAAGCAATATATTTTGCATTAAATTTCTGGTGTCCCTGGATATTTTGTTATTAATTCCCTCATTAAATTCGGAACTGTGCCCTTTGCAATTTCAATTAATTATCGTATCTTAGAGCAGATTATGTGGAAACTATTTACGCAACCTTTGCGGGATATTTTTCGTATAATGGATTATATCTAAATATTATGAATAAAATGAGACATTCGATTGTTGTATTTCTTCTGATGTTTATTATGATTTCTTCTGCTTTTTCCCAGGCTAAAACGGAGAAGGGACAAGTTGGACTAAAGGCCAGATGGACAGTGAATAATCCTGGGCAAACGGATGTTTTCATTAAAAATGCCGGACAATATGACTACATGTCCGCAAGTACAAAAGAGCCTGTTTCTTATGTGATCAACAGCAAGGAGCACATTTTCTTCACTGCACATGGTTATGTTATACGCCTCGATAAACTATCCGACAAGAAGGAAGAATCAGAAGAAAACGAAAAGAATCATAAAAAAGGCAGGGCAGAAGAAAAACACATCTCCCTCGAGTCCGTCTTCGTGACTATCAACTGGGAAGGGGCCAATCAGGTCTGGAATTACGCCAGTGGCTATTTTAATATGGCCAAAACAGATACTACTGTTA
>Ga0207067_10265_pt1 | contig 15276 bp, 10 predicted proteins | sample Alteio_BWMinCont_25_FD_153484 | JGI IMG/M metagenome (GOLD analysis project Ga0207067, IMG submission 153484) | Enriched cells from forest soil in Barre Woods Harvard Forest LTER site, Petersham, Massachusetts, United States -... | ecosystem: Environmental > Terrestrial > Soil > Temperate forest >...
CTTTTTTTGACATCTTTTCTTTACGTTCCACAAACTCAAGCACCTGTCCTATATTGCTGTGATCCAGTCTTTTTCCCCTTATTATTTTTTTCTCATCAAGGAGGTAGATGGTAGGCGTACTATATACATCATATTTAGACCTGTAGTCTGATGTATGGTCTGGATCCCATGTTATGATCCAGTCTTTCAGATCATGTTTATCATAGAATTCCTTTATTTTCTTTTCGTCGCCCTCTGTAGCTACTGAATATATCTTCACACCCTTAGCTTTAAGAGAAGCACGGTACAAAGAATCTATCTGTGGCATTTCTATGATGCAATGACCACAATCGGGAGACCAGAATATAAGCAATGTATATTTTGCTTTTACATCCATCAGGCTTTCTTCCTTCTTGGTTATTGCGCTTGGCAGTTTCACATCAGGGCCTACATTACCTATTACGTTAGGCGCTATCTTCATAGCTCTGTCTATGTATTTCTGCAATTCATCGTTAGTAAGCCATGTAGCTTCGCCCTTCATGTAGTAGTTCTCAACCAGGTAAACAAATACCTCGTCCATGCCCATTATTTTGCTGTTCTCTACATTGCGGGTAAGCCACCATAAGGTGTATTTAAAAAGCTCCTTGGTTCCCTTTGTTTTGTGTAAGAGCATATCGCACTCTTTTTCCACGCTGTCTGTAGGATAAGGATAAACCAATTTATTCATGTACTCATCCAGCTTGCCATCAAATATTGGTGTATGTATCAACCTATCATCCTGCAGGTTAAAACCATCCCAGTAGTGGGACTTGTAGTACTTATAAGCAAAGTTGGAATCTAAGGTGCCATCCTCCATGTAATGCTTGCCTTCTGGTACCTGTGGAACATCCAAGGCACTGAATATAGAAGCCAATAATGAATTTGGATGTGCAGCTATGTAGCTTTTTCTATAATGGGTAAGTTTCTCCGCTTCTTCAGTGCCTTTCTTCCTTACATTAGCAGTATCTGCCGTAGTTTTTGCGTTCTGATATTCTTTCTTTAGTTTTTCCTGTTCTTCACCATAACCTTTAAGAAAAGTTACGTAGCTCTGGAAGTTTTCGTTTTCAGTTGAGCCCTTGAACTTCAAACCATCGGGCAGTTTAGATGCATCTGCAGAGATGGTCATATCGTCCCCATTGTTCAGCAGAAATTCGAAATAAGTTTTCTTATCAGACAGAAGGATGAGATAAATACCACCAACCAGGGGTTCTTTACTGTCTAGTGTTACAGTACCATTTTTGCTGATGTGTGCAGAATCGGCTTTGTAAATGGTAGGTAATGGTTTACCGTAGTAGTGGGCCAGATACAACATGGTATCTTGTGTGTCCGTGAATTTAATCTGGATATGATAACCATCACGGGCAAATGATAACTGGGCCATGCATGACAAGAGCAGGGCAAATAGTGTAATTCGCTTCATACTTTGCAATTTCTAAAAAATGATTTGTTTTATAGTTTGCCAATAGAGACGGCAAAATAACCGTTCTTGTTGGTCAAGTCCAAAAATAAATTAATTATCGGTGTATCCAAACGCGGGATTTGTAAATTTGCAACCTGTCTAAAAATTATAACAAAATTTTGTCACGTAAAAGAAAGAAGTTCCCAGCATTAGATGTTACGATAGATGCATATGCTGCCGAAGGCAAAAGTGTAGCACATATGGAAGACGGTAAAGTACTGTTTGTAGAGCAGGTGGTACCCGGTGATGAAATAACGGTACAGATTACCAAACAAAAGAAAAACTGGGCACTGGGACGGGTTACGGCAATGCTGAAACCATCACCAGACCGTATAACACCTTTCTGTCAGCATTTTGGCGTTTGCGGTGGCTGCAAATGGCAGATGCTCCCCTACAACCTGCAACTAAAATACAAACAACAGCAGGTAACAGACCAATTGCAACGTATTGGGCAGGTGGAACTGCCACCTATTGAACCTATTGTGGGCAGTGAAAAAGAACGTTATTACCGCAATAAGCTTGAATTCACGTTTTCAAGGCAACGCTACCGCACCCATGATGAAATTGTGGCTGCCGGTGATGAAAAATTTGAAGTAGAACCTGCTTTAGGCTTTCATGCTCCGGGCTTGTTTGATAAAGTAGTTGAGGTTAGGACCTGCTACCTGCAACCCGAACCAACAAATACACTACTCACGGTTTTGCGCGAATATACCGAGGCAAATAAATTGCCATATTATGATAGTCGCGCGCAGGAAGGTTGGCTGCGTAATGTGATATTGCGTGTTGCCAGTACCGGCGAGGTATTGGTGAACCTGATCATGGCCCACGAGGATGAACAGGCACGCAAAGCCATATTAGATCATATGCTGGCTAATATACCAGGCATCACATCGCTGCACTATACGATAAACGGCAAAATGAATGATACCATATACGACCTTGACGTAGTTTGTTACCACGGCAAACCCTATATAGAAGAACAACTGGATGAATTCCGTTTTAAAATATCGCCCAAATCCTTTTTCCAAACCAATACATACCAGGCTGAAGCCTTGTACCGGATAACGCGGGAATTTGCAGGGCTTACCGGTAATGAAACCCTGTATGATCTATACTGTGGTACCGGCAGTATTGGCATATTCTGCTCTAAAGGCGCAAAAAAGGTAATAGGTATAGAGGCAGTACCAGACGCCATAAAGGATGCATATGAAAATGCAGCTATGAACGGACTGAACAATTGCCTGTTCTTTGCAGGCGATGTATCAGACGTATGTACGGATGCTTTTTTTGCCGAGCATGGTAAGCCAGATGTAATTATCACTGATCCGCCACGGGTGGGTATGCACGAAAAATTGGTGCAACAACTATTACGCATGCGCGCTCCACGCATTGTATATGTAAGTTGCAACCCGGCCACACAAGCCAGGGACCTACAATTGCTGAACGAAGCATACCGGGTAGTACGCTTGCAACCTGTAGATATGTTCCCGCATACGCATCATATTGAGAATGTGGCGTTGCTCGAGTTGAGAGGTAGTAAATAAAAAACAATATTTCTGATAAAAGCATGGTAATACGTTAAGAAAACTTTAACTTAGTTTTTTACAAGCATTACCATGTTCCCTATACACCTTAAAAATATACTGCTTACGTTGCTGTTTGCAGGTATATCACTATCAACTAAAGCGGTTACAGCTGGCTTTACAGCAAGTATAACCTCTGGTTGTGCTCCGCTTACTGTATCCTATACCAATACATCAACAGGAGCAACATCTTACACCTGGACGTTGGGCAATGGTAATACATCTCAGCAGACTAATGCTTCGGGCACGTACTCATCCCCAGGCACTTACAATGTAATACTAACGGCCTATAATGGCGGGGCTTCCAGTACATACAGTATAAGCATCACCGTGTATGCGCCGCCATTGGTAAATTTTTCTGCATCGCCCACTACTGTTTGCGCTAATTCACCTATTACTTTTACCGATCAGTCCACGTTAAATGCTCCCGGCGCAGGATTGTATTCGTGGAATTTTGGTAACGGTGCATCGGGCAGTGGTAGCACCACTACCTATACCTACAGTACCCCTGGTACATACAATGTAAACCTTACCGTGATGAGCGGTGCAGGCTGTACTTCAAGTTTTACCAAAAGTGGGTTTATTACTGTTGTAGCTAACCCCGTGGGGGCATTTTCTGCAAACCCATCAACACTATGTTCCAATAACCCTGTAACTACATTTATCAATAACAGTTCGGGCGCAGGTATGCTTTCTTATACCTGTGACTTTGGTGATGGCAGTCCCCTTTCAAACCAGGCAAGTCCGCAGCATACTTATCCCGCTACTACCGCTTCTTATACTGTAAAACTATACATAAGCAGCAGCACCGGGTGTACAGACACCATAGTACAAACTAATTATATCAACGTAGTACCAGGTACCACGGTAGCCTTTACAGGCAGTACGGGTGTGTGCGTAGGCGCAACAGCATCATTCACTAATACGTCAACTCCAGGCAGTACTGGAAGTAGCTGGGCATTTGGAGATGGCACCAATGGCAGTGGCGCTACCGCAACACATATTTATACTGCGCCAGGTACATATACGGTAACGCTTACTAATATAAACAACACCTGCAGCGGCACTGTAAGCCATACCATCACCATTTATGCAGCGCCGTCAGTTGCATTCACTTCCAGTCCATTGCTACCCTGCCCCGCTCCGGCTACTATAAATTTTAGTGCTCCAAGCGGTGCGGCTTCTTATTCATGGACGTTTGGTGATGGGGGTACATCGGCACAGCAAAACCCTCCGCATACTTATAACAGCAATGGTACCTATACGGTAGAGCTTATAGCCACAAGCCCCAACGGTTGCATTGATAGCAATAAAGTTACCGGCTACGAAAAAATATTCCCCCTTAACCTATCTATAACCCCCAGCGTTACGGGTGGCTGCGTGCCTTTCCCTGTTACTTTTTCTTCTTCCATTTTTTATCCAGACCCTGTTTCGGGCAATCCAATACCTTATCCTTATCCGGCAGCCAACTATTCGTGGACATTTGGCGACGGTGGTACGGGCAATAGCGCGACATTTACTCACACCTATCAAACAGCGGGTACTTATACAGCTACCCTTACCGTAACTACTTCAAACGGATGTACCGTTACACAAACAACCATTATACATGCCGGCACACCGGTAACACCATCTTTTTCAGCGTCCCCGCTTTCTGCTTGCGTAAAGGTCCCTATTACCTTTACCAATACTTCTCCTGTAAATGCTACTACTACCTATACTTGGTACTTTGGTGACGGTAACACTATAACATCATACAATGCAAGCAATCCTTATGGCATCCCTGCCACTTACGATGTAACATTGGTGAGCGATAACAATGGATGTACCGATACACTGAAAAAAGCTGCTTACATTACCATCAATCCCCCCAATGCGAAGTTTGTATCCACTTACAGTTGTACGGGAAGAAATGTGAACTTTAGTAATTTGTCAATTGGTGCAACATCTTTACTATGGAATTTTGGTGATGGTACAACAGACCCTTCAACAACCAACCCGGTACATACGTTTCCAGCTAATGGTGTATATAATGTTGTACTCACTACACATAACAGCACATCCGGCTGTTCTGACTCTACGATAAGCGCCATCACCATATCATTTCCCCAAGCTGGAATATCAATGGCAGATACTGCTATATGCAGAGGCGATACTATTTCGCTGGTGGGAAGCCTTACCGGTGGCCCGGCGGGGGCTGCAAAATCATATACCTGGTATGTAAACGGTATTCTATACAGCGATACCACAAGCACCTTTAAGTATGTATATCCTACAATAGGGCAAAAACCCGTGTTACTTTCAATACATGATTACCGGGGTTGCAATGATACAGTGTATCGCACCGTATTGGTAGCCCATCCCACGCCGCTATTTACCGGTTCACCTTTGCCTGTTTGCTCGCCATTCCCAGTATCGTTTACCGACCAGAGTACAGATGCACCCACTACCTATTTTACTTCACAGTCATGGAATTTTGGAGATGGAAGTACCGCACCCGGCAATTCGGCTACAATCAACCATAGCTATAACACCGCGGGCACGTTTACTGTAAAACTATATGTAACAGATAATGTGGGCTGTTCTGATACCCTGATAAAGACTGCATACGCATCAGTGCACAAACCGCATGCTAATTTTAATGTAAGCAACATCACCTTGTGCCAAAACCGGCTATTTACATTTAATAATCTCTCTACTGGGTCAAACCTTACCTATTCATGGTCGTTTGGAGATGGAGGAACAAGCACTACTCAAAATGCTACATATTCATATGCCCAAACAGGCACTTATACCATAAAACTTGTAGTGACAGATGATCTGGGTTGCCAGGATTCTATGACCAGGGTAAGCTATGTTAATGTTGTTCCCGATCCTGTAGCGGCCTTCCAACTAACAGATAGTCTGTCCATCTGCTCACCGTTGATAGATACCTTCACTAACCTATCTACAGGAGGTATTGCCTATGCCTGGTCGTTTGGCGACGGCAATACATCAACGTTTTTTAATACCACAAATGTTTATACCACTCCGGGCTTATACAATGTAAGGCTGGTGGTAACTAACACTTATGGTTGTACCGATACCGCTATTGTGCCGGTAAAATTACTGGGCTATGCAGGTGTACTTACATACTCCCCTATTACGGGTTGTGTACCGCTTACGGTAAATTTTACGGCCAGCGTTACCAATGTACCTTCTTTCACGTATGACTTTAGCGATGGTAACACCCTTACTACTACCAGTAATACAGCAACTCATACTTATATTATTCCCGGCCCGCATGTGCCACGGTTGATCCTTTCTAATACCCGCTGCCAGGCATATAGTGTGGGCATAGATACCATAAAAGCAGATGGTATAATACCAGGGTTCAAGACTTCGCCCAACCCTATATGCGGCGCAGATAGCGTATATTTTACTGACACCTCAACCGCTTACTACTCAACCATAAGTAGTGAGGTGTGGCATTTCCCTAAAAACGTAACCAGTGTACTTTCCCATCCGGTACAGTATTACACCGTGGGTAATTACTCTGTAACGCTCATCTCTACGTCTTCTTCCGGATGTGTAGATACCAGTATACAGACTGTTCACGTTTTCCCGGTCCCTGTTATTTCAGCAGGATCAGACACCACAGTCTGTGTCAGCGATTCAGCTATGCTCAAACCATCGGGCGGGGTATCTTACGTATGGACACCGGCAAATCTCCTGAATTGCAGCACTTGTACGTATCCCTATACCTCGCCGGCGATACCCACTACTTACTATGTAACAGGGAAGGATATAAATGGCTGCACAAATACAGATAGCGTTATAGTAAGCCTAAAAACAAAGGCTACCGGCACGGCAGGTACAGGTGGTGATCTCTGCATTACAGGCTCCTTCCAGCTCAATGCTTACGATAGCTATATAAATGCACAATATCTCTGGTCGCCCCCCAACCACCTAAACAGTACTGACATAAGCGACCCTCTTGCAAGTCCAGATACATCCACCCGTTACATGGTTATTATTAAAGAGGGTAAATGCATACCAGACACCGGTTATGTAGAAGTAAGCGTACACCCCCTGCCACATATAAGCACAGGCCCCGGACAAACTATACTGGCAGGCAGCAGTGTAGAACTGCAAACCAGCGAAACAAATGTAACCCGTTACTCATGGATACCACCAGATGGCTTGAGCTGCGACAGTTGTGCTGATCCTGTAGCCAACCCTAAAAACAGTACACTGTACCTGGTGTATGGTTATACAGACTTTGGATGTGTGGACTCCGCAAAAATTAAAATAGATGTTGTCTGCGATCATAACCAGGTATTCATGCCCAATACATTTACACCTAACAACGATGGTGCGAATGACCGTTTTTATCCAAGAGGCAAAGGACTGCAGATCATTAAATCATTCCGCATCTATGACCGTTGGGGAGAAATGATCTTTCAGAAAAGCAACATGGCACTCAACGACCTTTCTAATGGATGGGATGGTACATTTAAAGGAATAAAATTAACGCCCGATGTATATGTGTATGTAGTAGATGCCATATGCGATACGGGTGAACCTATAAGCTGGACAGGCGATATAACATTACTCAGATAACCAACATGTCATGAAAAAAAGCTATGCTATTGTATTACTCATATGCATGCACTGTACCATTACATGGGCACAGGATATTCATTTTTCACAGTTTTATACCCCTACCATACTTGACAATCCTGCACTTACCGGCATTTTCACAGACGACTACAAGATCGGCGTGCTTTACCGCAGCCAGTGGGGAAGCATAGCTGTACCTTTTAAAACAGAGCTTATAGACCTGGAAACCAAAGTGCAGGTGAACAATGTAAATGACTTTGTAAGCTTTGGCTTGCTGGGTTATGCCGATAAAGCAGGTACTATAAACTTCAATACAAATGCTTTCTATGGTGCCATTAACTACAACAAGTCGCTAAACGATAAACATGCATCTTATCTCTCGGTTGGGTTTACTGGAGGTTACATCCAGCGAAGCATAGATTTTTCAAAAGCGACATTCGATTACCAATATCAGAATGGGGATTTTAATGCTACAAATGGCAATGGTGAGCAACAAATACCCAACCCCAAGATCAACAACTGGGACTTAGGTGCAGGTGTAAGCTTTAGCAGCAGTTTTGATGCCGATAATAAGATCAACTATTTCATTGGTGCAGCAGCTTATCATTTTACACCTATTAAAACATCTTTCTACGGCAGCAGTGATGTTGCTAACCTTGCCCCAAAACTGGTAGGCAACCTTGGATTGGATTACAATTTTGATGAAACTTATGCCCTTAAATTTCATTTTAATTATGTAACACAGGGAGCATATCAGGAAATTGTTGGTGGTGGCGTATTTAAATGGAGTAAGGTAGATCTACATAACAATCAGCCATTCACATTATCTGGGGGGGTGTATTACCGGGTGAACGATGCATTCATCCCCACTTTTATTGTTAACTATAAAGGGAATGCCATTACTATCAGTTATGATGTAAATACTTCTACATTGCGTACGGCAACAAATCTAAGAGGTGCATTCGAGATCTCTTTCTTCAGAACAGGTATGTATCGCAAATCTTACGACGACAAGCACCTTTGCCCCCGGTTTTAAATTGAGCCGGCGGGCATAATATTTATATACCCATAAAGTATTGTTATAGAAAAAATTAGATGTACATACATATATTTGCATCGTGAAACTAGAACAAGCGATACAGACCAGCAAGTTTAAGAACGAACAGCATAAGGCTACGATAAACATCTTGTACACAACCTACTGGCTTAAAACCCATGTAAGCAGTTGTATGAAACAGTATGATATTACAATGGAGCAATTCAATGTACTACGTATTCTGCGCGGCATGCATCCAGAAAAGATGTGCGTAAAGAACATCGGTTCGCGCATGATAGAAAAGAGCTCGAATGTTCCGCGTATCATAGATCGGTTGGAGGCAAAGAAAATGGTAGAAAGAGTGACATCGGCTGAAGATAAAAGGGAAAGCCTTATATCGCTGACCGAGAAAGGGATCATTAACCTTGACCTGGCCAGTAAAACGCTGGAAGAAATAAATGCCCGGATAATAGGCATAACAGAAGAAGAAGCAGTAGTAATGAACAACCTGCTGGATAAGATGAGAAAATTTGACTAGAACTATATTTATTTAACAAGAATAAAACCAAATACAATGGCAACACAATGGAAAATTGATGCAATGCACTCTGAAGTAAACTTCAAAGTGAGGCACATGATGATAAGCAACGTTTCAGGTAATTTCAAGAAATTCGATGGCAGCGCTGAGTCTGAAGGCGACGATTTTACAACAGCAAAGATTGAGTTTACAGTAGATACTGCATCAATAAATACCAATAGCGAGCAGCGCGATGGTCATTTGCAATCTCCTGATTTCTTTGATGCAGCAAAATATCCACAGATAAAAATATCTGGTAAAGGATTACAAAAAGTAGATGATGAAAATTATAAGCTTACTGCCGATGTTACTATAAAGGATATTACAAACCCGGTAACATTCAATGTTGAGTTTGGTGGCATAGATAAAGATGGTTACGGACAAACCAAGGCTGGCTTTACAGTTACAGGTAAAATAAACCGCCAGAAGTTTGGTCTTACATGGAACGCTGTTACTGAAGCCGGAAGTATCATTGTATCTGACGATGTGAACCTGAACGCTGAACTGCAGTTTGTAAAACAGGCATAATTAATGAGCAAAATTATATATCAAAGCCACCCTTTAAAGCGGTGGCTTTTTTTGTGCCGGTGCACCTTTAATTTATTGTTAAACAGGCTAGTAGCCACGATTATAATTCCTAAATTGTAACGTAAACCAAACAGATGACGTATGGCAAATGCAGGGAATGATATTGTTTTACCACCAGAATATTCCGGGCCGGCGCAACTGCTTTTATATACACGGTACGGCAATCCGAGGGATATTGCTTTTGAAAACAAATGGATATATTCCTGGAACGTACAAGACGCATTTCCCTGGTTTCCAGTTCAAAAGCTTCGCATACATAAACACTTTTGGCCATTGCTGGATGCAGCATTTAAAGAGCTTGAACTTTATAACCTGCATGACGAAATAAAAGGCATTGGCGATTGTTATAGCATCCACACTATAAATGAAACCCAACCATTGCTATCTATGCATAGTTGGGGCGCTGCTTTAGATATGCACACAAACCCAGACGCTTTACTTAACAAGGCCATCTGGAGCAATGACTTTATAGAAATCATGGAGAAGCATGCCATACACTGCGGCCAGAAATGGGCCGTGCATGCAGAGCCTCATCACTTTGCAATGGTAAACGGATAATTTTATACCTTTCCGTTATCCAAAATGTTTTCATCATGTCCTTTTCCGGAAAGAATGTATTTATAACAGGTGCCAGCCGCGGCATTGGCAAGGCAATAGCATTAAAGCTGGCAGCAGAAGGAGCTAATATTATTGTTGTTGCAAAATCTATAAAAGAAGATCCCCGTCTGGGTGGCACCATATATTCAGCTGCAGAAGAGATACAAGCTGCAGGTGGTAAAGCGCTTGCGGTGCAATGCGATATAAGGGACGAAGAACAGGTGATAGCTGCGGTGCAGCAGGCCATATCTATTTTTGGTGGCATTGATATACTCATCAATAATGCTTCTGCTATCTCAATGACATCTACAGAACTTACCGAAACCAAGCGGTACGATTTGATGTACAATATCAATGTGAGGGGTACATTTTTGGTAACCAAACATTGCATACCGTTTCTGCGCAAGTCTGCCAATCCGCATATACTTACATTATCACCACCATTGCATATACAAGCAAAATGGCTGGCACCATCGGTAGCATACACTATTACCAAGTACAACATGAGCCTGATGACCATTGGTTGGGCAGAAGAGTTTAAAAAAGAAGGCATTGCAGCTAATGCACTATGGCCCATGACAACAATAGCCACATCAGCAGTGCAAAATATACTGGGCGGAGAGGTGCTGATGCAGCACAGCCGCAAGCCCGAAATACTAGCCGACGCAGCACGTTATATATTGTCGCAACCAGCTAAAGAATGTACCGGCAACCTGTTCCTGGATGAAGCTGTATTAAAACAAGCAGGCATAACAGACCTGATTGGCTATGCTGTTAATCCGGCTAATCCATTGCAGCCTGACCTGTTTATATAATTTCAGGTAAGGATAATATGCCCCTTGCATTCATCCAGTCAAAAGATCTTATTTTTCCATAAAATTTATAGCCTTTGCAACCCGTCTTATCTATCCAGCAGATCTCCAAATCGTACGGACCTATCCGGGCGCTCGAATCCGTATCTTTCGATGTACCCGAAGGTAGTGTATTTGGTATATTAGGCCCCAATGGCAGTGGCAAAACAACGCTGCTAGGTATTGTATTGGATGTGCTTGTTGCAAATGGCGGCAGTTATAAATGGTTCGATGGAATGCCGGCAGATGCGGCACGCAGGCAAATAGGCGCATTATTGGAAACTCCTAACTTTTATCATTACCTGACTGCTATTGAAAACCTGGAGATCACGGCTGCAATAAAAGGAAGGGGGCATGATGACAAGCTGCGTGTGCTGGAGCTTACAGGACTATTACAACGCAAGGATAGTAAATTCCTCACTTATTCGCTGGGCATGAAGCAGCGGTTGGCCATAGCTGCTGCGTTACTGGGCAACCCAAGAATACTGGTACTGGACGAACCGACAAACGGCCTGGACCCTGCTGGCATTGCAGAGATACGGGAACTCATCATTAAGCTGAGTAATGAAGGCATTACCATAATTATGGCCAGCCATTTATTGGATGAAGTTGAAAAAGTATGTACCCATGTAGCTATACTTAAACGGGGCAACCTGCTGGTAACGGGACATGTAGATGATGTGCTACGCAGTGAAGACCAAGTAGAGGTGAAAGCAGACGACCTCAAAGCCCTGCAACAGCTCCTTACCAGTATGCATGGGATAAAAAAGATTCAGCAAGGTAATAACGTACTCCTTCTGTCGTGCGATGCTAGCGTGCAACCTGCCCATATAAATGAGTATTGCATGAGGGGTGGTATAACCCTTACACACCTTTTGCTCAGAAAGAAAAGCCTTGAATCTAAATTCATAGAACTCACTAACTAACCCAGCAACATGCAAAAATTGTTAAGTATAGAGTGGCTAAAACTCAAAAATTACAGAACGTTCTGGATATTGATAGCATTGTATGCAGTGCTTTTGCCGATGTTGAATTATGAAATAGCAAACAGCATGGGCAATTTCAAATTCAACGGCATGAGTGTATTTACTAAATCTTATGCTTTTCCCGAAGTATGGAGCAATATGGGCTATCTCGGCAGTTATTTTATAACATTCCTGGCTATACTTGTTATTATCATTACTACAAACGAATACACGTTTAAAACCAACCGGCAAAACATCATCGATGGCTGGAAACGGATTGACTTTCTGAATGCTAAGGTATTGTTGGTTTTAATGCTTAGCCTGTTGGCAACCATCTATTTCTTTATCCTGGGCAGCGGTTTCGGCCTTGCTTATTCAGGGTCTGCAAGCAATTTGTTCAGCGGTTATGACAAGATATTTTACTTCTTCCTGTTATCTGTAAACTACCTTGGTTTTGCCATGATGATAGCCATGTGGATAAAACGCAGCGGACTTGCTATCAGCTTATTCCTGCTCTATGCAATAATGATAGAAGGCATACTGCAAAAAATATTGAACTGGAAGTTGGGGAATAATTATGGCGATTTTCTCCCCTTGCAATCCAGCGATGAGTTACTCCCCTTCCCTATGATGAAAATGGCGGCTGGTATGATGGGGGCCAACGTACAGGTAACAATGCCACAATATTTTGTAACAGCTACAATTTTATGGTGTGGCGTATATTATTTCATTTGTCGCAGTATGTTGCTGCGCAGAGATTGGTAAGGAACAGAGATATGAGAGAAAAACCAATAATTCTTGTTACGAACGATGATGGCATTACCGCTCCCGGAATACGAGCGTTGGTTGAAGCTGTAAAAGATCTGGGACAGGTTATAGTTATTGCGCCCGATAGTCCGCAATCGGGCATGGGGCATGCCATAACCATGGGTGTTCCCCTGCGTGTAAACAAGGTAGATGTGTTTGAGGGTATAGAATCATGGCAATGCAGTGGTACCCCAGTTGACTGCGTGAAACTGGCGCGCGACAAAATACTACACCGTAAACCAGATGTATGTGTAAGCGGCATCAACCATGGCGCTAACCATTCTATAAATGTTATCTACTCAGGCACTATGAGTGCTGCTATGGAAGCTGCTATTGAAGGTGTACCATCAGCAGGTTTCTCGTTACTTGATTTTAGTTTTGAAGCAGACTTTAGTGTAGCAAAAGCTGTGGCGCATGGTATAACCAAACGCCTGCTGGATAGCGCCGTACCCCGACATACATTACTTAATGTGAACATACCCCGGCTGGCAGCAAAAGACTTTAAAGGACTTAAAATATGCAGACAGGCATATGCCAAATGGGATGAGGAATTTGAGCACCGCATAGACCCGCGTGGCAAAGACTATTACTGGATGGTAGGCCGGTTTGTGAACATGGACAAAGGTGAAGATACCGATGTACAGGCACTGAAAGATGGCTATGCATCGGTAGTGCCAGTGAAGTTTGACCTTACTGATTACAAAATGAAGGATTGGCTGCTAGGCGAATGGAAAGATGAAGTGAAGTAAAATAAAGCAATAAACCCATTTAATTTATCCCACCAACCTGTCTTACAATGCACCTGTCACCCTCAAATTAGATGGCCTATTTTGTTATTGATCGCAGGTACGTTTATATTTCGCTATTACTACTACGATTTATAAACGATGAGAACCACTTTTATCAATGCCCAGTTTTTATTACATTTAGAAAACAATTGATGATGATAAGTTAATGTGAACACTGCTTGGACATTAGATAATGAGGTTATTAAAAAATAACTTTATCATCTATTTTAAGTACATTTTTTAAGTATATTGTTTAGTGGACAGTTATATAGTAATTCTATAAAACAATTTTGTAGAAGCTCCTTCACAAACAGTTTTAAGAACGTTCACAATATGAAGGTATTAATGTTTGGCTGGGAATTTCCCCCCAATATTTCAGGTGGTTTAGGAACAGCCTGTCATGGATTGACAAAGGGATTGGCGGAGAATGATGTGGACATTATATTTGTTATGCCCAAGGCCTACGGCGATGAAGATGCAAGCAATTTCCGCCTGGTATCGGCAGATGGCATGCCTGTACATACTCATACTGCCACTTATTACACTCTATTTGAAAAGATGATGTACTGGGAAATTAATTCCCTCATTATACCTTATCTAAGCCCTGAAGAATTTTTATTGTACAGCGAAGAGCAGCTGGCAAACACAACTAAAACAGTAAATACGGCTTCAACCCGTTACCATTTTACTGGCAAGTATGGCAAAGACCTGCTCACAGAGGTGTGGAACTACGCAAGGGTTGCTGCCGAAATAGTAGCTAATAATACGTTTGATGTAATACACGTACATGATTGGCTTTCCTTCCCTGCTGGCATTATAGCTAAAGAGATAAGTGGCAAACCATTAGTAGCGCACCTGCATGCAACTGAGTTTGACCGGTCTGGCGGTAATAAAGTAAATGAGCAGATCTACGAAATAGAACGTGAAGGCCTGCACCATGCAGATAAGATCATAGCGGTGAGTGAACTCACTCGCCAGATAGTTATCAATAACTATGGCATAGCTCCTGAAAAAGTTTTTACCATTTACAATGCCGTTGACGACACCTCAATTTATGAAGCAGCAAAACCTGAAAGAATATTCAAAGAGAAGATCATTTCCTATGTTGGCCGCATCACTTACCAGAAAGGTCCTGATTATTTTGTTGAGGCCGCAGGAAAAGTACTGAAAGAAAATAAAAACTTCAGGTTTATAATGGCTGGGAGTGGCGATATGCTGCACCAGGTGGTACGCCGTGCTGCGCAATTACGCATATCATCCCACTTTCATTTTGCGGGTTTCCTTAAAGGGGGTGAAGTAGGGAAATTGTTTGCAATGAGCGATGCCTACGTTATGCCTTCTGTGTCAGAACCTTTTGGTATATCACCACTTGAAGCGCTAAGGTCTGGTGTGCCGGTCATCATTT
>Ga0207067_10269_pt1 | contig 15069 bp, 9 predicted proteins | sample Alteio_BWMinCont_25_FD_153484 | JGI IMG/M metagenome (GOLD analysis project Ga0207067, IMG submission 153484) | Enriched cells from forest soil in Barre Woods Harvard Forest LTER site, Petersham, Massachusetts, United States -... | ecosystem: Environmental > Terrestrial > Soil > Temperate forest >...
GCCGGTTAATATTCAGGTTTTGTTTTTCTACGTTCAGGTTATAAAGAGCACCAATGTTCCATTTGAGATTTATACCTGCAATTCCATAAAAACGAAACGTCTGGTCAATAAAATTATAACCGGGCCGCCCATAATTTCCATCACCTGTTACAGTTAGTATCGGCAAAGCGGCTTTGTTGGTTAACAGGTGTTTTTCATCCAGCAATGCTTTCTGGGCCTCAAATCCTCTCAATTCAGGCCGTTCATTTTCAGCTCCTTTCGCAAGATTGCCTCCTAGTGGCAGATTCGCTAATTCGTTGTTGTCAGTAACCGGTATGTTAATCAATAGTGTCATGTTTTGATTCAGCGCTACTAAGTTCTCTTTGGCTTCAATCATGTTTTGATCTGTTTTCATCTCTTCCGCCTGAAGTTCATCGAGGTTGCTTTGCAAGGCCAGTCCATTATTCAGGGAAGCGGAAAGCTGGGTTTCTTTATTGCTGATGTCATTCTTATAGATGGTTAGTGCCTGTAAATTGGCACGGCCGAGCAAAATGTTACTATAGAGCTGATTGACCCGGTCCAGTAGTTTGTATATTTCCACCTCATTTTTCTGATGCTCGTTCTCCGCATTTAAACGCTCTACTCTTTTTTGTTCCTTCACCAGTCCCGCATCATAGATCGTCTGTTCCAGGCTAAGTGTAGCTGCGTAATTATCCTTGGGGAAGACCGGAAATACATTGGCAAAGGCGCCAAGGCCCGGTAAATCAAAGCTGGTTACTTCAGACTGATAGGTGGCATCCGCGTGGAAAGATAATTTTGGAAGCCGGTTATGAGTCAGGCCCTTCTGATCATTTTGTTCCATTTGGTCAATGAGCCCATTTTGTTTGAGCAGCGGGTAATTTATCCTGGCCAGCTTTACGCAGGAATCCAGGGTAAGCGTATTTTTCTGCGCGCGTAAGGTATTTGTAAGAATTACCAGGAGAATCACTAAGCGGTTTATGTACATATGCTTTTAATTTTAGCTGTTGCTTTACGACAGCAATGTTCTTTCAATAAATTGTTTTACGGATTGTTTGATTTTAGCCGGACTATACTCTTCCCAATTCTTATGGTTTGCTTTTAATACATGTTTAAATATCGGTGCGGCGAGGAATGGATATGAACACAGGGAATGCAGGTTAATAAGGAATAAAGCAGTATCCATTTTTCGGATAGTTCCCAATTCGATCTCTTTTTCCAAAACCTGAATGATGCTTATTCCTTTATCCTTTTTCAGGACATCTACCCTGTCTCTGAATAATTCCGGATTAATACTGACTTCCTTTATGATGAACACCGGCATCTGGGGGTATTCTTCCAAAAAAGAAAATACGTTGTCAACATAGTTATTGAGTCTTTGCCTGATGGGTAAAGAAGAATCCAAAAAAGCGTCCATTTGTTGCAAGTACTTATGTAACGCCCCTGAGAAAACAGTATCAAATAATTTCTCTTTACTTCTGAAATAATAGTGGAGCAGGGCTTTGTTAATCCCGGCAGTATCAGCAATATCATGCATCCGGCTTCCATAGAGGCCATACTTCATAAATACCTCCTTGGCGGCATTGAGTATCTTTTCCTCCGTGGTGTCTTTTGACTTCGCCATTTTGCAGGAAGGTTTCATCCTTCTGGTTTAATATTCTGGTTTAACTGTTTGGTTAAATCAAAAGTATAAAATAAAATCCAGATTGTGGAAAACTAACTGATAAAGACTGTAACCTTTTTGTTCCTGAATACGTTCAACCATACGGTTAAACGCTATTGAATCAAGGAATGGAAATAGATAACGGAGGAAAAACGGCTTTCGACCTGCTTTCAGATGGTTTCAGGGGGGATCCTCCGATTTTTCGCACCTTGAAGTTAGGTGAAACCAAAATCCCGCTCAACCGGGATGAATGCAGAATACTGGAAGAGGCAATTCATAATAAGGATTATTACGAAATAAAGAGTCTGATGTCAAAATTGAATAAGCCTATCAGGTAAATGATTGAGCAAGTAAAGCTATTGAATAAGCACCTCGATAGGCGTCAATTTATTGAATGTCTGGTGGTTATGTAGTAATCGCCCTTTGCTTTAAGATTTTTTGCCCCCATCCCATGAACCTTTAGTGTCTGCATTGTTTCTGTCGGGTATATAGCAATGTATTTATTTTTTTTAATTGACACTTTCAGGGGCATATTGAAGTCTTTTACACAATTCGTCCATCGGTAGGAGAGTGTACTATTTTTAATCTGATATTCGAGTACAGGAACCATTACTGTGTGCAGGTATTGTTCAAACACTTTTGAAAAATCTATTTTTGCTTCCCTGCTGATAAATTCCTCCACTTGTTTCGCCGTTACCGTCTGGTGGTAAAATGTTTTATTTAATCCCCTTAATATAGTTCTGAATGTTTCATCCTCATTGATAATCTGACGAATGGTCTGCAGCATGTTTCCGGCTTTGTCATACATGTCTCCGCTGCCTTCCTGATTTACCCCATAGGTTCCCGTCACAGGAATATCATTCCTGATCAATGCGCGGGTTCCATAGCAATACGCATCCCCGGCATCCTTGCCATAATAATATTCTGTAAACAAGGTTTCGGAATAATTGGTAAACCCTTCGTGTATCCACATATCCGCAATATCCCGGGCAGTTATGTTATTGCCAAACCACTCGTGTCCGCTTTCATGCACAATAATAAAATCCCATTTCAGGCCCCATCCCGAGCCGGACAGATCCTTCCCTCTGTATCCGTTTTTGTACCCGTTGCCATAGGCGATGTCACTTTGATGCTCCATGCCCAAATAGGGTGCATCCACCAATTTGTATCCGTCCTCGTAAAAGGGGTAAGGGCCAAACCAATATTCAAAGGCCTTCAGCATACGCCCTACATCCTTAAACTGTGTTTTGGCCTTTTCGAGGTTTTCCGGCAGTACCCAGTAATCCAGATCGAGGTCGCCTTTTTCACCTTTGTATACATCCTGAAAATGCGCGTATTTTCCAATGTAGGGGATCAGGCAATAGTTGCTTACAGGAGAAGTAACCAGCCAGTCGTAGGTTGCGGTTCCATCTTTGTTATCCGTTTTTCCTTTGAATCGCCCATTGCCGACTGCAGTCAATGTATCCGGGCAGGTAATGTGCATTTCTGCGCTGTCTGCTTTATCGTACTGATGGTCTTTGCAGGGAAACCAGACACTGGCTCCAAGGCCCTGACAGGCAATGCTCACCCAGGGGTTTTTAGCTGCATCTTTTGCCCATACCAGTCCTCCGTCCCAGGGCGGTTTTTTGGCGACCACAGGCCTGCCGTGAAAGTAAATAGTAATCGTGTTTACTGTTTGAGGTTTCTGTTCCGGCAAACGGTTCAGAAAAAAAGCATTGCCATCCCTTGTAAAAACAGCTCCAGGGCAACTGTCGATCTGCATAGGTTCCTGCAAGTCAATCTGCATCTGTTCACCTTTCTTAAGGACCCTGTACTGTATAGTATTGTACCCGCTGATGGTCTGGTCTGTGATATTAAATTTGATATGCAGGTCGTATTTTAATACATCCCACCAATCTCTTCCCGGGCCAATGCTGCCACGCAATGTGTCGGCATGGGTAAAGGAATGGGTTTTTGAAAGGGGCTGAGCAAACAGTACGCCTTTTAGTATGAAAAACATAAAGAAGATTACTGCTAACCGATAACCCATTTTACCGGTTACTGACATCATAACTTGATTCCTATCACCAGCAAATCATCCACCTGCTCGTAGCCTGTCATCCAGTTGTTAATATTATCATTAATCAGGTATTGTTGATTGTAAACGGGTTCATCTTTAATGGAGAATATGAATTTTTTAAAATTAGCAGTCATGTATTTTTTCCCTTTAGGCCCACCAAACTGATCCGGATAACCGTCACTGGTCATATACAGACCATCGCCTTTATTCAATGTGATCTTATGCAGCTGGTAGCGGAAATCATGTGGTGTCTGACTTGCCACACCTGCCTTGGTAGGTTTTATTTCTTCCAGCTCGCTGCTATCCTTACGCACAATCCACAAGGGGCGATTGGCACCTGTGAATTCCACTTGCCGGGTTTGCGTGTTCACGCGGATCAGGCAGATTTCCATGCCATCCTTTGCTGTATTTTCGTCTTCCCCTTGTTTTAAAGCGCTCTTTATTGCATTGTTTGCATAATGAAGTACCTCAGAAGGGTCAGTGGAGATTCCTGCTGCTTCGTTTAGTTTATCCGAGCAGATCATACTCATGAAACCACCGGGAACCCCATGACCCGTACAATCAGCCACACCAATTAAAAACTCCTGATCACTGATTTTGTGGTACCAGTAAAAATCCCCGGAAACAATGTCCTTTGGCTGGAAAAATACAAAGGTGTTTGCCCATTCTTTTGTTATTTCTTTCACAGAGGGAAGGATCGCATCCTGTATCCTCTTTGCATAATTGATACTATCCGTAATTTCCTGATTCTTATGTTCAATTTCTTCTTTCTGATGGGCAATTGTTTTGGTCCGTTCCGTGATGATTTTCTCCAGACGGATATTTTGTTCCATGAGTCGCTTCGTATTTAATTTTACGATCAGCCAGATCAGTGTTGCCGTCATCAATACATAGAGCAGGTAAGCCCAGATTGTTCTGAACCAGGGTGGAAGTATTCTGAATGCAACACTTACTTCTTTGCCCTCCTGACCAACAACGTTGCGGGATTTCAGGTGAAGTACGTAATGTCCTTCGTGCAGGTTGTTATACGTAATAACGGGAACCTTATTCCAGGCACCATAATTTTCCTCTTTCCCCTCAAGGTAAAAGGCATATTTTATTTCACTCCCGTCATAATAGTCAGATGCAGACGGCTTTGCATAAACTTCGTTGTCACTGAAGGGTAGTTTGATTTCCGCACGATTGTTACTTTGCGCCAGATTTTCAATAATCAGAGAACCTGCAGAATTGGTTTTTGCTTCCTTTGCAAAGGACAAGGTGGAAATAAACGTATAGAATGAGTTTTGCTTTGGAGTCTGGCTCATGTCAAAACAATAAAGTCCTTTGTTGGTAGAAATATAAACGAGGTTTCCATCCTGGAGAAAGTCGGAGGCTATTGCACCCCTGATCCGGTTCAGCATCTGGTTATTTGCACCCGTGCCTGAATTTCCAAAGTGCACTGAAAGCAACGCATTATCACGGTTTTTATTCATATCCTGGTTCTGGGTGATATCCTGATTGATGACCATGCCGTTCAGCCAGATGTCGTTATTGATCTGTTTGGCAATTGTCACTGAAGTGAGCAAAAGAGCCTGTGAAAGGGAATCAAGGGTTTTAATTTTAACGCAGGAAGCGGTGGCAGAACCAGGCTCAATTTTATAAAAACCCTGCGCGGTTCCCACCAGCAGTTCGCCGAAATAATTAAATACATAATTTTCAATCAGAGAAGGGAGGCCTTCCGCCATTGTCAGGCGTTTTACCTGATAATTATTTTTCACGTCCAGCAAGTAAACCCCGTTGCTGGATGTCCCAAAGCATAGGAGGCCATTGTTGTTTCTGGCAGCAGAGCGCACATCCCCCCATGCATTAAAATTTTTTAATTCAAGAAGTTTATTGCCACTTATTCTGGCAATGGTCAACCCTTTATCAGTGCCCAGATACAGCAGGGTGGAGTCTATCGGGTCGGGAAATATTTTATAAACGGTGGATTCGAACAACAGCCTGGTTTTACCTTCTGACAAACTATATAAGCCGTTAGATGTCCCTACCAGCAATTTGTTCTTCCTGACAAGAAGGTTGAAGGTCTGATCCCCGATTTCGGTTTCCATAAATTTATTCCTGGCAGCATCCAGTACCTGCAAACCTTTGTCTGTAGCGATATATAATTTTTTTTCAAATTTTATGGATGATTGTATCGTCCCTTTTATTCCGTTACTCTTGGTCCAGCGGGTAACAGGGGTGTTGCATTCCAGGAAGGAAATACCAAGTGCAAGAGAAAGCCACAGGTTTTCATTGTTGTCTACAAAAATATGTTTCACCCCATTGTCCTGCAATCCGTCTTTTTCTGAAACGGACTTAATTGTTTTGAAATTTTTGTCTACGAGCAGAACCCCACCCTTCAGGCTGCCAAGCGCATACATATTATCATTCACCTTTGCCCCGCAATAGAGTTCGTTTTTTGACATCCATTCGTCCAAAGGGGATTTCAATTTGGAAAAGATAGATTTACGGGGGTGTTCCGCATCAAAGAGCAACAAATACATCCCGTCGTTCCGTGTTCCCACGTAGTACATGTTTTTTTTGAAGGGAAGGATGAAATCAACCCGCTGATTGGCGAACAGCTCAGAGTCTTCCACCTTTTTGAGTTCGCCATTGGTAAAAACTTTAAAGCCAACTTGTTTCTCCCTTATAAAAAGGGTATTTCCTACTTTAAAAAATGTATGAAAAGCTTCTGTCTGCGGAGAGAAAGACTTGATTTTACCATCCTTATACCAGAATAATTTGTCATTCGAGCCGAAAAACACCTCATCATTGATGCAATGTATTGCCCAAACGTATCCAAATTCCCGGTCTTTCAGCGGGAGATCCTTTGCAAGCGACCGATATTCAATCTCCCCTTTGGGCGAGAATTCGAGGTATCCAAATTCGTTTTCCCCTCCTACAAATATTTTATTCTTACCATCAATGGCCAAAGAAACACAGCGGCTCTCATTCCGGATGGGAATAAGACTCCAATTGCCTGCATTTAGCAAAACACCTGAATTGTTGGCAATAAAAATCCGTCCTAATTCATCCTGAACGCTGCACCAGTTCTGATCTGCATCACGGTAATCAGAGGGAGAAAAGTTACTTATATAGTAGTTCCCGGTTTGAGAGAAGGTTGGAAAACTGATGAAAACACTGAAAAAAAGGGATAGAAGGAGCTTATTTATTCGCATGTGTCAAATAAAAGTAGTAAAAATATATTGAAGACCGCCTCACAATCCGGATGTACTTGTTCCTGCTTATTCTTAGAAATATGAGATTTAAATTGCTAATATTGCCCACAAATGCTAATATTGCACTCCTTTTTAAGGAAAATTCCTTGGTAGCTCAGCTGGTTAGAGCACATGACTGTTAATCATGGGGTCACTGGTTCGAGCCCAGTCCGAGGAGCCAGTCTGGCAAAGGCTTTCAGAGCATCATACCTCTGGAAGCCTTTTTTAATGGCACTTCTGGAACGAAACCACCTTATATTATAATAAAGACGAAGCCTCCGACAAATGAATGTGGAAGGCTCCTGAAATATCGGTCGACTATTTCGGTCGACTTTGGTATTAAAGTTCGGACAAAACAACCCCTGTAAAAACGTGAGGTTTCTCTTCGCAGGTCGGCGTTAGAACAAATTAGGCTTGTAATTATGATTATCCTACAATTTTTTGAAATGTACAGGCATGTATTTGGAAAAACCAATCTAAAATGACCAAATAGCTTGGAAAGGAAAAATGTTATCTGACCAATATTACACTTCCCATTTTTGAGACACTGCTCCCGTCATAAAGTGTCCCTTTCACATAAAAAGTGTAAGCTCCCGAATTACATAGCTGATTTTTGAATTTGCCATCCCAGCCGTATGCCAGGTTCTCCGACTCAAAAACTTTCTCACCCCATCTGTCAAACACCAGAAAGCTGAATGACTGAATACATTTTCCCCGAACATATAAAACATCGTTCTGTCCATCACTGTTTGGAGAGAAGGCTGATGGCACAAATACATCCCCACACCCCACGTCAATTTCTGTACAGGCCTTTCCTGAACAGTTATTGCTGTCAATTACCGTCACGCAGTAGTTGGTGTTTACATCAGGAGAAGCAAGTGGATTGAAACAGGAAACACAGCTTAATCCTGTTGTAGGAGTCCAGGCATAGCTTAACATTCCGCTCGTTGTGGTTAATTGAGTGGTTTTCCCTTCCATTATTGCTCCGCCTCCTGAAATGATGACCACGGGATTTGGGTTTACCGTCATAAAAAGCAATGTGTCAGAGCCACATCCATTTTTGTAAACTGTTACTGAATAGGTGGTATCTACTTTTGGGCTCACAGTAATCGTTTGGGTAAATGCACCTGTATTCCATATATACATTTGACCACCAAAGGCAGATAAGACTGTACTTTGGTTTAAACAAATGGACTTTACACCTGTAATAGATGGCATTGGCAAGGGATTGACATTTACTGTTGTTGTCGTAGAATCTGCTCCAACGCATCCCTTGGTTGAAATTGTCACGGAATAGGTGGTGGTATCAGAAGGCGAAACAGTAATTGATGCACTTGTATCCCCTGTATTCCACAGGTAATTCGACCCGCCTGAAACAGTCAGTTTACAACTCTCTCCAAAACAAATCGTATTCAATCCGCTTATTTTTCCTACAGGTAGAGGATTTACAGTCACGGTTTGAGAACTCGTTGCAGTGCATCCATTAGCGTTTGTAACTATTACGGAATAGGTGGTTGGTGAAGCAGGCTGGACAGTAATTATTCGAGTGGTATCTCCTATATTCCATTTGTAAAAAATCCCTCCTGAAGCGGAAAGACTGGTGCTTTGTCCCGCACATATTGTTGAGATGCCTGAAATAGTTGCATTAGGAACAGCCCCGCTTAAAATGTGAACAGTGGTCGTGTCAAAACAACCATTTTTATCAGTAACAGTTATTGTGTAAGTTCCTCCTCCTAAGCCAGTGACATTTTGGCTACTCTGTCCAGTGTTCCAGGAATAAATGTACCCTGGTGTTCCGCCAGATGCACTTGCCGTTGCACTTCCTATAGCACTTCCTCCACAGGAGCTTAAATTTGTCGTTGTTATAGTTATTGAAGTTGGCTCAGAAATGTGTACAACAGAAGTTGAGCTATTTCCAGTTGCATCCGTTACAGTTACTGTATAATTGCCTGCACATAATCCAATTGCAGTTTGTCCATTTTGTCCGCTACTCCAATTATAGGAATAATTAACGCATCCTGAAGGTAAAGCAGTAGCAGTTCCAGAACATTGAGCGTTACATAATGGAGCAGTAGAAGTTGCAGACACAGTAAAACTGCCAGAGTTTTTAGTTTTATATTTTGCAACAAATATGTTTTCAGGAAGAGAACCTCCTCCTTTCGGCATACCAAGCATTAAAGTATCAGCACCTACAACAAATAAACTATCCAAAAAGTCGGCACCTATGTAGGCATTTCCATTTCTATCAACTGCAACACTGTTGTAATCATCTCCACCACTGGCTAATGCTGTAGCACAAATAGCATTACCATTTGAACTATATTTAGCAATAAACATTGGGTCACAATACTTACATAAGCCAGCAGGAGGTGAAAGTGAAATGCTGTCAAAGCTGACTTTTGAATTGAATCCTCCTGACACAAAAACACTTCCTAAATAATCTGTGGCTACACCATACCCCTCCATGCTATATTGATTTCCAGAATTATTTAATGCGCCAATACTTTTTGCCCAAAGAACAGTTCCAGATGGGTTATATTTAACTAGGAACATGTCCGAACCGCCACTTACTGTAGTAAATGTAAATGAGCCAAACTGAATTGTAGTGGAAGTAAAATATCCTGTTAAATAAACGTTATTACAAAGGTCAGTAGTCATACTGTATGCTTCATCAAATGCATTACCTCCTGCTCTTTGTGCCCAAATCAGGTTCCCTGCAGAATCATATTTGACAAGATAAATATCTGCACCTCCTGCGTTACCCAATCCATTTAAGCCAAAAGCAATACTGGAACGAAAACTTCCTGTGATGTATGCATTCCCCAGAGCGTCTGTAGCTACAGAATATGCCAGATAGTAGCCAGAGCCACCTCCAGTTTGACCCCATGATACATTACCAAGTGAGTCATACTTAATAAGAAACACACTATTCGTACCCGCTGGTGGAAGAGAATAAGTTCCGAATGAGACTGAATTTTGTCCTTCAATATTCCCAGTTACAAAAACATTCCCAGTATTATCAATTGCTATTCCCTCACCCCTAACATCAGACAAACTTGTTCCGCTCTTTGCCCAAAGCACATTCCCGTTAGAATCATATTTAACTATGAAAAAATTACCTGTTCCAGCAACTCCAATATTTAAAAGAGTTATAGTTCCAAAAGATACTGTTGGAGAAATGAAGAAACCCGTAACATAAGCATTTCCATGCTTATCAGTTACGACTCCATTTCCCGCACTATTATCGTTAGTCCCACTATTGGCTCTTACCCACAGTAGGTTCCCCACTGAATCATATTTAACTAGCAGAAATTTCTGCCCGCCGAATGAGTTTAAAAGTGTGTCATTACCAAAAACGAGAACTGGAGAAGAATACCAACCTGTTGCGAATAAGTTTCCAGAGCTATCCGTTGCTATGTGAGCACCCTCATCAGCTTTTGCACCTATTCCACTTTTTGCCCATGACCAATTTTGAGAAAAGCAGAAAATGGAATTGATTATAAAAAACAATGTTAGAACAACTTTCATTCAAGAGAATAATTTAACCACTCTTAAAGGTAAGGAATTCAAAGGTGGTAGCTGTTTTTTGGCAGATTACTTTACCACAAATTTCTTTTGCACAGCATTGCCATCTGTTTCCGAAATCTGTAGAAAGTAAATTCCAGAACTAAATTCAGAAACGTCCGTAGAGAAAGTGTTTACACCTGAAATGAGTTGAATATTTTCAGAGGAAATAGTTCTGCCGAGCATATCAAAAATATTTAGTTTACCTGCCGAAGTTGAATTGCAGGAAATAGAACAATTGAGCAGTGAAGATGCAGGATTAGGGAAAATGTTGATTTTGCTGTCAGATAATGAATGTTCATCAATTGAGGTATTAAAATTACACGACCCAGTATTTATCGGCATAAAGTTCACAAGCCCATAATTTATATTATTGTGTCCATCATAAACAAGAGCTTGGACAGAAGCGGAATCGGTAGTGCACCAATAATTATTTGCAATTGTAAAGCTACTTGTCGCTAAGTATTTTAAATCATAAGATTTGTTATTGCAAATATCATTGCAATAAATATTATCAGGTGTATTTATCAATTGAAGTCCGATAGAATTATTTTCAATTCTATTCTTTGTAATGATGGTTGGATAGGCATTATCAGTGTTATTCTCAATCATACCCACTCCGTTGTATTTTATTTGGCAATTAAAAACACTATCCCCTCTATTACTGATTTCTATGCCTACGACCGTGTTGGAATCAATAGTTGTATTCTTTACTCTAACATTGTCATCGGAAATAGTAGCACCAGTAATGAAACCAGACTGATTATGATTGACAGTACAATTGTTCAGGGAGCATCCCCTTGCATTAGCAAATCCTGTTTGATTATAATTAAAAGTGCTATTATTAATTTTATTGCCGCTGCCACCACCACTGCCACTACTGAATCCTGCACCAACATTATGATTAAAAGTGCAATTATTTATTATTGTGGCCGTACTTGTTAATCCTGATTGGTTATTTGAAAAGTTACAGTTATTCATTACCGCACTGCTAAATGAAATATAGCCACCAATGCCATTATTGATAAAATTGCAAGTGTCAATTATTCCTGCTCCGCCACCGTATAATCCTGTTGTATTAAAGTTGAAATTAGAGTTTTTGATGATTGCTGAAACGCCCCCTCCAACAAAAAGACCGTTAGTTGCGTATCTAAAATTACAATAGTTAAATTTTGAAGTCATTGTTCCTCCGTTCAAAATAATTTGTTCCCAACTCCCAGGGGCAAGGGAAACGTTGCTCGTAAACGTAATAGAATCAGTATTTGTTCCCATAGCAATTAGTTCAGCTTGTCTAAGCTCCAATAGTACAGCACTATTAAACTTAACTACTACACCTGGCTGAATGGTAAGCGTAAATCCCGGGAAAACTACAACGGTATCTGTCACGATATATGGACTGTTGGCTTTTGTCCAGGTTGTATTGGAGAATATTCCTCCGCTAACATTGGTCTGACTGAAAACAGGGTAAAATCCTGCTACCGTTAAGATGATAAAGAATAAGCGAACTGCTTTTGTAATGATTTTCATTGCGGTTTTTATTTAGGTAAAGGACGGCACTTTTACTTTGAGGCGTTTTGTATTTCTTAATTTAGGAATTACATAATTCACGCATTCCTCAAACGAAAAAAAAGGCTTCTTATTGCTTTTGTATATCATAATTGGGGAATTTCAACAAGCATATCGCTTATTCGTCCGAAAAACAGCTTAATTCTGAATACAATTTTGCTTACTTTATCAACCCTAGTCATTAAACTAAGCAAAAATGAACAAAAAGAAATAATATTAACATTTGAAAAAAAATATCACGGAGCATAAAAATATGTGACAGGAAATTATATTTTCACGTCCCCAAAATTTTTGTAGAACAAATGAAAAAAACTATAAATCCTGTCCTTAGAAGCAATCTTCTCAATATCCAAGAGAAAATCATCGCACTTCGGCCATCCCATCCTCATTGCCTTATGTTGCAACAGGCCATTCAAAAAGCTTTTTTTCTTACAAAAAAGGGTGGCTTGCCTGAAAGTGAGCAGTTGCTTCCCTTATTCACGGATATTGATTGTAAAGGTGTGGGCTCGTATGATAGCGGTATATTCCTGCGTGTTCAGAGAGAAGCATTGGCCATCATTGGCGGAGTTCTTGAAGGAGAGCTGGTCAGGCCGTCATGACCGAAACTTTGTAGAAACGATTATCTTTACAAGACATCCTCCCATCATGAAAGTATTTATAATAATTTCTATTTTCATCGCTCAGTGTTTCATCGGACACTCACAAACTGTAGGAAGCGTTTACACACTTAAAGGTTACATTATCGTAAGCTGTTTTGACACAACAATAAAAAGCGGATGCACTCTGGATATTAAAACAACAAAATCAATAACTGGTGACAGCATGACGTGCGGTGATGGAAATTTCTATAAAAACATTTCTGTAATATATTATGTGAACCCTGACGATTTAGATTTAAAGCAAATTGACAATTTTGATTATCAAGTTAAACTTCAAAAAGACGAACATGAGGTATATCTGACAACTAATCCATTAATCTTATTGGAAGCAAGTAAAGGCGACTCTGCTATCCTTCATAAAAATGAACTTGTGAACGGTGTTCAGAATAATCAAATAACGGCTGACGCAATCCAAAAGCAAATTGACAATCTCAATCTTGATTTTAAGCAAAAGAGACATTATTATGTATTAATGAATGTCTCATTAAGTGTAGTCGTTTTACCGAAAAGAAGTAAACCAAAGACATATAAAGACCCTATGGGGTATAACCAGTGTGTCATTCTTCAAGACAAGTCAAATAAAATAAAAACGGTGAAAGTAATAAAAGACCCTTTTTAAAAAAGTAACTGAGGAGAAACTCCCAAAATAGGCGGGCCGTTTATTTTCATATTTTTGCAATGAACCAATAATTTAGACAAATGGCAAGGATTGACACACAGAAGAACCTTAAAAGGAAAAGAAAAATCAACGCTAAGATGCTGAGTGATGCAAACAAGTCCGCAGAAAAGCACAAAGTCAAACTTGTAAAGAGAAAAGATATTGAGGGATTCTTCAAGTCCAAGGCGGAGCTTCATAATAAATAGACGCTCCTGCCAAAATAGGCGAAGACCCGCATATTGCTATGACAGGTCTTCTATGAGCCACCAAACATAATGGTTGTTTAAATTCTTACTTCATGCAACCTTGAAGCTTTTTGGGAGTCAGTAATTCAGTGTGTATGAAGTTGTATCCAGTTCAGGATAGAAAATTTTAAAATATTTGTTTATAAATCCAAAATTAGGGTATTTGCAAACTTGATAAGCAATACTGTCATTGACCCCACCATTTAATGCACTTGGCCAAATGAATGTTGTATCAATAACTCCTTTCAGACTAATGTCAGCCAAGCTTAGTCCATTTCCGAAATTAACATTAAGTAGAATTAATTGGTCATATGGGCTTGGGGTAATTGTATTTGTAATGTGAAGTTTAAGGAAGGCTTTAGGCGAATTCATCAAAACCAAGGAAGTGGGTATATTCGTAAAGAAAGTGTCTTTCCCCCAATAAAAACCAGTTTGATTCATTCCGACACCAATTAAATAATCAGGGATTGCATAAAATTGAAATTGGTAATTGCCATTTTTATCTGTGGTGGTATTTATATTCTGTGTAGAAAATCCAAGACTTGGGGAGGATTGACTTAGGAAAACTGGCATTCCAGCAATAGGTATACCAGTAATTGCATCTTTAACAATTCCGTTTACAAAATGAATTGGCAATGTAGATGCCTTATTCTTGGTGCAGGAATAATACAAAACTGTAGCAACTGCTATAAATAATGGAATCCAAATTTTCATTTTGTAATTCATTATTTTTTGATTTGCCTTTTCCCTTTAAATATAAAACTAACCCCAGCTTCAATAATATAAGGTGTGCAAATTCCAGATTCTATATGGAATGAAGCCTTTGAGGTAGAATAAAATTTAAAGCCAAAAAAAGCTTGTCCATTGTAAAATATTTTATTGGAGGCGCCAATTGAAGGGTAAAATTGATTTCCCATACCCAACTGACTGGCAGACATACCAAAGTATTCTATGTTGTCAGTCCAATAAGATATTCCAAACCGCCCACCAAAATAGAAAAATTTTGTCTCCTGCATTTTTACAAATCTTATATACTGAATTTCAAAATTTAATCTTGTTAAATATTCAGAAAGAGATGGAACTGGACTTTGGTTATAATCATTATATTGGCTGGTTGCACTTGTGTAATCAAAATTAAATCCAAGGCTTGATTTTTCGGTTATTCCATAATTTAAAGCAACTGTACATACGGGTGAAATCCAGTGAGGAACAAAGCCAACAAATGGGTCATCACTAATATTTAGATAAGAGCCACTGTACGCATAGGCCATTTTACTATATCCTATTCCAGCGACAACTTCAAAATTACCCTTAGTAACAGGCGGATTAATGCCGAGGCCATTCAGGTTGTTTGCAGTAGAATCCTCTATTGCATTCTTTTTGGTCTTTAAGTAATCATCATACTGGCCAAAAGCAGAAGCC